>Ga0214542_1001204_pt1 | contig 52411 bp, 24 predicted proteins | sample CNSS1metaG_FD_160096 | JGI IMG/M metagenome (GOLD analysis project Ga0214542, IMG submission 160096) | Root nodule microbial communities from cowpea collected in UCLA plant growth center, Los Angeles, California, USA - CNSS1 | ecosystem: Host-associated > Plants > Roots > Nodule | place: USA... | reverse complement strand
ATTTAGTAACATTATATATATATATATATATATATATATATATATATATATATATATATCGGAAGTTGACTACTAGAAATTCAAATTTTTTATCTGATATCGACTTTTATTGATAGCCGACATGCAAAAATAAATTTGGGAGTATGATCTATTTATATTTTCTCAAATAGTTAAAGAGTAGTTTTAAATCATACAAACTTTTTGGAGGTGCAAAATAAATCTTGGAGGTGTAGGAAGCAATTAGGAGTCTCTTTCTTTTTGGATCAGAGCTCAACTCAATCTTTTTCTCTTTCGAATTTATAATTTTTAAATGATTTAACATTTTCAAGTCTATTACAACAATTATTAAATAGTTAAAAAAATAAATATGAACTGAATTATGTAAAATCAACTACTAGCAGTTTGACATATTGTATGGTATTTTAATTTTTACAATATTAAAATTAAAATGTTAAAACTATTTTTAGTATTTAAAAATAATAGTAATTTAGTTATCATGATTTCTCAATGATAAAAAAGTAAAAAACTTTAAACTATTAATTCAATCAATATTATTTAATTTGAAAGTTTAGTTTTCCAAGGAAATATTATAACGAATTTACATAATAAAAATTAGTAAAAGAGAATTTGATTTTATATAACTTTAACTTATAGTTTGAATAAGACATCTAACGTGAATAAAAAGAGTGAAGAGAAAAAGTAAGAAATTTAAATTTGAATTGGATGGACAAAAGAAAAATAATAATTTTTGTTTCTTTATTTATTGTAAAATATACAATAAATGTTGACAGAAATGATCAGATTGTATTTTTAAATAATGAAGGGTATAATCCAAATTAAGTGCGAGATTACTACGACTCTTTTAAGAAATTTAATTACCATTTGTACTTTAAATTACTTTAATGAAGAAAATAAAGAATCTAAAATGAGAAGAAATAAAATATTTATTATTCTGAGCCGACATTTTATTTACGATTTTAGAATAGTTTCAAAAACATTAAATATTTATCAATCAAATTGAATATTAATAAGACTTCGCTTGAAAAAAAAAAAAGAATCATCTCTTACAATTCTACAAGTTCATATCAAATGGTTTATTTGTTAATCAACGAACTTAAAAATTACAACCCACACGTAATCATCGAGCAAGATTAGATTATTAAGTTAAATTTGACTATGAAAACTTTGAATTTTTGTTATTTTTTGTGTTGTATCTACCGAGTGTTAGCCAATGAGAAAGTGGTAGCAAAAAATTGACTTGAACCTTATCAAAACTTAGAAGCAGACGTATTTCTTTTATTTTAATGTGAATTGCTACCTTTTTGTTAATTTTTGATTAATTAAATTATTTGAAAATAAAAAGGTTTAGTTTGGGGAACATAAAATAGTAATACAATTACTTGGGACTGATTCTGCACACGCAACACACAGATTTGCTCCAAAACATAATACGGTTTTTATTATCCTTTTATAGCCGCCTGATACAACAGACAAAAGTTTATTTACAAGACATCACAGAGACACATACACCGACTTTGTAAATGATTGATTCTTCCTCCCAATGTCCTTGGAGCTCATCTCCAACTTGTATATAATTTATTAATGTACATCTGATTCTTGTCGGTAATCATTTTAGAATTGGAAAATTATTTAATATATATAAATAAAAGAGTTTGAAACATCTACAAAATAAAAACTATCGTATTTGTTAATATGTCTGTATAACAATATACACGTACAAAGGTTTTCAGGACTCATACACTAGAGGATCTTCTTTAGTGGTGTTGGTCTCCCATATGTATAATGTAATATATAAATATTTTTCTTAAAATTTTAGTATATTTCGTATATTTAAGTCCAAAAAATATTTCAACAAGTTCCTTAAATTATACGTACAAAAAAGTTGTAACATAACATGAGGATTATACTATTGAAAATTTTATCCGCCTCCACTTTCATTTATATAACATCTATTCTTATAACCAATATAATAATCACACTAGCCTACAACAAACATATAACAAACATATAAGGTGATTTAATGTAACAAAATATATCATTATTTACACATGGCATCATCATAATAAATATGTGTTGCACTCTTTCGCATCCTATGAGAAGTACATTATATATTTGTGTTTAAATATGACAAATAAACTCGTCCTGTAGGTACTGTTTGAATTCGTTCCCATTTTGATGGGGAATCTCTGTATTGGTTGGGTATGAATATAAGTATGTATGGGAAATTCTCAACTTTTTCAATTGGGTATGAGGATGTACATATCCGCCTCATTCCCGTCCCCATACCCGCCATAATATTCGCCCCGTTAAAATTATTAAAATATTCATAATTAATTTAGTAACATTATATATATATATATATATATATATATATATATATATATATACACTACACACTTTTTATTATTTAACTCTTCTAATTATTTGTTTTTCATGAAATTTTTTCATATCTCCAATATATTTTTCATCTTATCATAACATTTATCCAATTATGTTCAATTGATGTATGTTAATTAAATATTTTTTATGTCTCACATTTGAATATTTTTATTTATTGTATATTTTTCTTTCATATGAAAATGTTAAACGCTCTCAATTCAAGTGTTTAATAATATAAACTTTTCATTTATTAGGTAATATTAAAAATTTATCTTTTTTATTATATTATTATTAATTTTTTTTCATTCGAATAACTTATTTGTTTTGCTAAAAATAATTTTTGTGATTTCTCAACTATTGACTAGGTTAATATTTGAAAATTTGTTTAGAACTCTAAGGTATTTTTCATCTTATCATAACTGTAATTATGTATATATTTTCCTTTGTGTGATTTCTTTCAATCATTTCTCAAATTGTTTCTAAAACACATATTTAATTTTTTTTTTATTTGTTATTTATTTTTATCATGTCGAATAATATTTTGATATATTTTATATAACTATTTTTTTATTTTCTAACGCATATCAAAGTGTAATTTTGTCACTATAATTGTATAAATAAATTTTATTTACTATAATATAAAAATTTAATACAATTGCTATGATTTTTTTTATCATCATCCAACATATATTGAACTTAAAAAGATACAAGATCTATGTTGAAAATTTATTATTATTACTTTAATCTTTTTTCTTTGCATGATTTTGATTAAGTGATGTATTATAACTTTGATTAGAGTATGAAAAATAGGTTCATAAAATTTAAAAAATTGAAGTAAATAGACATTTAAAATATATTTTAAGTTGAATATTTGTTTTCCTTTTATATATTTTTAAAAATATTTTTAAATTTTATCAATTAGGTTTTATTAATATTTACAAATTTAATAAATGTTTGGTTCTATTCTATTTGGTATTCTAATTTGAAATGTATATATAATTATAATTTTTTTTTTAAATATTTTATAGAAAAAAACAAATATTTACCGTAATTTTATATTATTTTACCGTAATTTTTCTTTATCGTAATTGAATATTTAATAATATTATATTTCCTTTACCGTAATTTTATAATATATAAATAATTATAAATTTTATTTAAAATTTAATAATGTAAGATTGAATTAAGTTAATTTTTTTTTTCGGATATCTAGTGGACATAATGGTTTCAGAATAAGACGAAATATGAAGCGAAAGAGAAGGTACAGAAACCGGAACATATATGGTAAGGCGACCTTTCCGCGCGCCAAACAGCACACAACTTTCCTTGACCTAACGTAAAGTGAAGGGTGGCGAGTTTATGTGAAGCTGCGCATCTACTTCCTTCCTACAGATTCATCCCGTGTGTTGTATCAAACTGCTTCCAATACTACTTTCTCTTAAATAATATAATTTAATGTTCCATTTGCCTAAACAAATCTGCACACTGTTAACTCAAAAACCACATTCTATCTTTCACATCACAAAGTAGATTCCTTTGTTTCCCATATTATCTACTTCTTTTACAGTGTTATCGAGGTAAAAGATAATGAATCTGTTCATTACATGTATGCAGGTCCCACTCTCAAGATTTCTTCTTCTCCTCTCAGTCTCTCCAGACAAATATCTCAGGGCAAATGTTTGTGTGGAAAATACATAATTGTTGGTTACATTCAGATGGATATGTTTATACGTGAGGTGACTTCCATATACAAGATATTTGTTTTTGCATAATCTTGATCACTTATTTCATAGTTTTTATGTAAATTATAAACAAGCACACACATGTCTCAATCCTAGAACAAATATTTTTAATGTGTGTGACTAGTATAACTTCAAAACACTTATTTTTACCCTTTGGAAAACAACATGAAAAAAATATGTATTTGTGAAAATATTTGGTTGTGTTCCAAGATGTAATGATCTTATTCCTGCGTACTTTATAGAAAATACGGATTACATAATTCTTTTGTGTTGAATTCTTAGTTTTAGATTTTAATATTGTTAGTGTTTTATGATATAGTTTAGCTTTTTGTAATGCTCACGGTACAGATACTATTATGAAAGGGCATTAAAAATATGAAAGGTTACAAATGATATTCTTAGGAGAGTAAAGATAATACAGATTATACAGAGGTACAGATACATTGTATATGATAGCATGTGAATCTCATTAAATAATGTTTAAAAGATGTTTTTATTTTTTTAAAATATTTATTGACTTAAATTTTTTTTAGATGATTGTAATGACTTGGATATGATATTAACATTTTATTATCGAACTTCGATAGTAGAATTATTTTTTATGGTTTGTTATATCAGACGAAGTACACAAGTACATGTGTGAGCCGATATGCTTAGCACAAAAATATATTTAACCGATGTGACATGTTAGTATATAAGTATTTTCCTTGGTATATATTTGGTACAAAGTACTTATGGGTACACATTTGGTACACGTATTTAAGTAACATATTTGTTCATCTCAAATAGTTTTTGGTGTTATTCTTTGAAATGCAGATACAAATAATAAAATTATAAAAACTGGATCAATAAAAGAATATTCTGTAATGACTGCATGATTAACGTCACTATTCAGCAACAAAAAATGCATCGCTCTTTTATTGTAAAGTCGATGTCATTTTTCATCTTTTAAATTTGATTTATAAATATACAGTAGAATAGGTACGAGTAGTGCCCTGTAAGGTTTTAAATTCGTAGCCTCGCCTAGTAATCCTGCTTATATAAATGACGTAATGCAATGCGTGCAAATAAATTGAAAAGTGATAGTTGGACACTTGGTTTTATATTATTTTATAATACAAAAAGTAGTCAAAAGCATTGACACACTTCTCTACATGAAATTTGAGGAACTAGTTTGTCCCATGTACATGTACACTTTTTATTTAAAAATGGAAACATTAAAAAGTCTTGAAAGAAGGTGGTTGAATTATTTATATAGAATATAATAAGAGATACAGCCTAGTATTTTGTTATACTAAAACACGAGCAAGTCGTTGTGGATGTCGTAGCCCAACTTCTCCAAATTGGGTTGCACCGCGAACTGAATCATGGGTGGTGGACCACAAGTCAACGCCAAGGTATCAGGAGATGCAAGTGGAACATGCTCCCGCAGGATGGTCTCGGTGATGAACCCCACACTGAATTCCCACCCTTCTCTTACGCTTTCTTGCACCACGTACCACACCTTGAGCCTGTCATGTTTCTTAGCCCATTCATCAAGCTCATCTCTCAGCAATATATCATCCTCGGTTCGATTCGCGTACACCATATGCATTTCGGTGCGGTCCTCTGGGTCCTTTAGAATGGCTTGAACCACTTGGTAGATGGGTGTGATCCCGGTTCCACCAGCCAACATGGCTAGCCTCTTGGCAAACCTAGGCTTTCCCTGGACGAGGAAGTTTCCTCTGCCGGTGTATTCTATGTGGCCTAGAGGGCCTTTCACGTCCAGGAAAGAGCCAATGGGGAGAGTGTCCAAGTGTTGAGACATGATCCCACCGTTGGGGAACTTAGGATGCACTCCTTTGAAGTAAACCTTGACGACGAGGTCAAAGAAACCCACTTCATCTACACTGCTTGTGGGAGTGTAGGCTCGCATGCATAGCTTCTCGTCGACGGTGGCACACAAGAATACGTGCTTCCCGACTGGCAAACCCATGAGCTGGTCCTCGCTGGGCAACGCAAAGCGGAGGAGCCTAACGTCGTGGGAGATGGAGGTTCTGGAGAGGAGCTTGCATGGGATTTTCTCGCGTGGGTTGAGAGCCACCTCCCTGATTGGGGCCAAGTGGGTGGTTTCAGAATTCCCATGCACGGTGGAGTTCGGGGAAGAGGAGTCAGAGGAGGTGTAGTCGGTGGTCATGAGCTCGCCGATTCGGTAGGCTTCGAGCATTTCCTTGGCTTTGCCGGAGTGGATCGCATCGAACTCCTCTGTACAGTCGGTGCCGGCGTTGATGAGGATGCTATCTTCGCCGCCGGGATGGTCTTTGAGAAAGCGGGTGCAATCGTAGACATTTCCGTGGACTATGATCCAAGCTGAATCGCGGTTGTTGTGTTTTCTTACTTCGGAGATGGAAAAGGTTTTGGTGGTCGTGTTCATGAATGGGGAGGAAACACTCTTCTTGAGGGATGGGTTGGACTCTGATGATTTCTCCAGCTGTCTCTCTCTTGCCATCCATCCGCCAGATTGGTTGCCTTGTTGGGTGGGGTGCTCGAACACTATACCAATCTCACCCTTCTTCGGCCTGCACACGTTCGTCTTCACTCTGAACCAGCAATTGTTCATCATTCCCTGCACGTTCAAAACCTTCTTTCGTAAATTGCACTCTAAATTATTTATTAACATCAATTTCATTAAAAACCTAATTGTTTCTCATGTTTTTTAACTTTTAATTACTTCAAGTTACTAATACTAAACCTAGATGCCTAAGTCACGGAAACAGCTATTACCAGCTGTCACTATTTTAACGGGACCAAAGTTGTGTGCGATGCGAACCTACCAAAGCTAGGTCGTTGTCAATGAGCACGCGGGAAAGAAAAACGACAGATAATGGACGAGAGAGAGAGAGAGGCGAAGAAAGAAACAGAAACTGACCCATTTTCAGCGGGTTGACGTCATAAGATCATAATAGATAAAATAAAAAAAAATAAAAACATATTGTGACAGATAAAAGAAACAATGAATCAAAAGAGCACTGTGGTGCTCGAGTTAAAACATAGTTTTCCATTTTTTTTTCTATTTTCTTTTAATCTCATTTATTTTATTAGAATGTTATTTAAGTGTTACTGAAGTTGTTTTCTAACAAAGTTATACAGAATTACAGTAGAGTTAATGAATAATGGAGGTAGGATTGAAAGAGGTATTTACCAAAACATTCCAGATGAGTTTCTGAGGCTGGGTGTTGAGGGCCTCATCCCAAGCTCGCACCGCAATCTCTTTTGCTGCGAGAAGATCCAACACCTCCACCTCCAACGACCAGAAACACCAACACCAGTACTTCCCATATTTGTTCGGCTTCTCGGGACGTTCCACACTGCACACTCGCCACGTTTCACCACCGTCCAGCGTTACCTCCACACGTGTCACCTTTCTCCCACCTCCTGCATCAACGACAACAATCTTCAGGTTTATCCCAAATTCACTTCCAAAGCCAAATCACATCAAAACTTGTTTTTCCGTCTCTTCTTTCTCAACATTACTTTCCATAATGATTTTTATTAAAGTAAAGATAAAATTTTAACTTATAATCTCATATAAATTATTCAAACTGCTAGTAAAACTAGCTTCAGGTACCTTCCCAAATCCTAAAAAAATAAAAAAGAGAGAAACCTGCAGATAGTAATACTGGGGAAGGAAGAAAAAAATACAAGAGATGAAACTGACCGGAATAAGCGTAGCCTTTGATGAAATAAGGCAACTGAGTCGTCCATGAGTTGATGGGCAAGATCTCTTCGTGAGAGGGCGTTGTTATGACGGAGTTTATGTTGACCTCGTTGATGCAATACTCTGGCTTGTACCACCAAGCTACAGATTTTGAAACACATACGCACTTTTCGATAAGAATTGATGAACCCAGTAATTAAGAAGAAAAGAGAAAGTGGAAATGGAGAAAAGGGAAATACCTTCTGCATTGGCAAGTTCGGCGTCAACGTGAGATGGAAGTACCCTGTTATCCATGTAATGGTAATAGCTTTGAGATTCCTGGGTAGAGACAATGATGCGCTTCAACCATTTCACCATGCGGCCGCCGACGAAACCGGGTATTATCATCCTAACGGGGAAGCCATGATCCGGGGACAAAAGCTCCCCGTTTTGCATGTAAGCGAGGATGATGTCGCGAGAGGGATCGAGTGCAACCTCCCTCCTGATACTCGTCCCGTACTTGGACCCACCGTCAGCGGGCAGATCCTCGGCGCCTTCGAAGCACACGTGAAGCGCTCCCTTCGTGCGACTGTAGATCCCGCACTTCTTCAACAGGCTCCGCAACGGTACACCGCGCCACACCGAAGTAGAGACGACGGCGGGCCCCCAGTTGAAACCGATGCTCTGTTTCACCATGTTCTGTTCCTGGCGCCTGTTCCCAGCGCAGACAAGTGTGACAGGGAACTCGCGGCTGGGAAAGTCGTGGAGCAGCTGCTCCATGGTGAAGCACGTGGGCCGAGAAACGAGGCCCGTGACCTCAACGGTCCAGTCCTCCCAGCGAGCCCGTGCCACGGGCCCGTGGTTACGGACGTAGTGGAGGGGAACCGGGGTGATGAAACCGTGGTGCATGAGACGATCGAGTGGTGGCTCCGAGTTTAAGGGATGCTTCCCCGTCAACCGGATCAGGGAGGCGTTCCGTTTGACCCAGTGGTCGGCGGTTCCATCGTCGCGAGGGTCGAAAATAGAGGATTCAACTTCGACGCTGGACTTAAGAATCAGTTCCTTCATCGCAGTGGTTTCTTCTTCTTCGTCGCTTGAGGAATCGGAGAGCGGTGTTGGCAGGGGTAACTTCATGGGACGCGGGAGTTCCGGGGCGGGCTTGTAGGTGCGAACGACGCCGTGCCGGTGGGCGGTGAACGGACGGTTGTCGACTGAAGTCGCCATTGGGGAAGTGGAGGGACTGAGAGCACTTGGAAATTAAGAAAAGAAGAGTTTTGTTTAAGAAGTGGTTATGTTTTGATGGAGTTGGTTGGTTTAGAAGATGGCAAATTGTTTTTGAACGAAGGAAGATGCAGGGATCGGGGAAGTTATATAGAAGGGTGGTGGGGGTATAAAAGGAAAGTTACGTAACCAACGCTGAGGCAAAAGAGTGGGACTTTTCTGTGTACCATATACTATGTCCCACTCAAACCAAACATCTATAATCCACCAATTGTCTATTAAAAAATTATTTATTCAAGTATTATAAATAAAAAGCCTCTTTTTTCACATTTTCTTCATTCATCCCTGAAAATCAATCTTACACTGTGTTAGTCAACCATTATTCATTATCATATGGCTTCTTTTTCTTACATAAATCAACCAACTTATTACATATTAGTCTCCTTTAATCCACATTTATTAAGAAAAATTAATCACCTTCTTTATGATAAAAATATCACATTTTTTTACAACTTTTGACTTTTATAGTTTCACTAAATATCATGTTAACATTGAATGTCAATTTAATACGGTAAACATTCAACAAAATTAAGTAAACCCATTGTTCTATTGATTTATGTAAGTAATGTTAGAAGTTTCCAGCATTAAAGAATTGAGAATATAACAATTTAGTAGACTCTATTTTTTTCTCTATATTCTTATTATTATAAAAGCTAAAGTTTTACACTTTTAAATATTTTGTTCAATATTAATTTTAATATAATTATTATAGATATTAATGGTTATACTGTGTTTGACAAATAACATATATTTGTAATATTATATTCTAATTAGGTTGATGATCTTTGTAATAAAAAGGTAAACTGGTTATCTTACATAGAGCAACGACACATGCTCAGCGAAAAAAGTGTGCATAAAAAGGAAATCTACTGATTAAAATAAAGATAGGAAGGGAAAATAGAGGAAAAACTGAAAGTAACGGTAAATAAAAAGCAAGAAACTGCATAAAATACGTGCCAAAAAAACTAATATTTAAAGAATAAATAAGTTAACATTATTTTGATAAGCACTGAAAAATGTCTTTTAAATATTTATTCTCTATCAATAAAGACAAATGCTGTGATAAAGACTACTATTATTCAAAAAAGTATAGTACACTAAAAATCAAAGAAAAGGATTAATTTATAGCAAGTTTGTAAAGTTTTTTCATAAATAAACCATTTTTTTCCAAAACCAGCCAGTTTATTTGCATAAGTTAGCCTGTATATTCTAGCAGTTCTGAATTAAACTACTGGAAAACCTAATTTTGAACGTCGTAGATAATTATAGGCGAGTGAATTTTTTATAACTAAAAATCACGTCATTTTTTTCTTAAGAAATGTCTTCAAAAATACAAAGTAGTTTTTAAAATATTAATATAATTTGTTAAGGTAAATTATGTATTTTTCAGAATTTGTATTATTATATTTAATTAAAAACTACTCAATCAATCATTATTATATATTTAGTTGAAATTTTGCTAGGTATTGATAATGATGCGCTTAAATAATTTTCATTTAACACCTTAAATTATTAATAATAAATTAATATTTTTATTACAATTAATGTCATATTATAAATATCAAAATAACAATTTAATTTTTGTGAGTTGAAAAAATTGACTATTATTATTAACTTGAATTTATTATTGATAACAAATTCAGTCTAAGGCGATAAAATTTACAGCTATTATATTTTCTGAAAAGTGACGAAACTGACATATGTATAAAGATAAGATATGTAGATAGATGTTAAGGAGGTATTTTCTAACTTGAAGGAGTTCAAAATAAAATGGGTACATACATTCAATATTGAATTATCGTTTGGTTATAATATATATATATATATATATATATATATATATATATATATATATAAATAGCAAAATTATTATTATAGTGTGTTTTAAATTATTAATAATAAATTTATTATTCTTTATAATATTAGCTTAAATTATTTATTTAAATTTATGTGTTCAATTTATAATTTAATTATAATTAATTATTTCTAAAAATTATTTGGGCAATGGGTTTTTCTGGGAAAAAACTATAAACTTCAAAGTTTTTAATATTATAAATAATAATTTTTTTATTAGACCATTATATTTTTTATTATTATAATAATTTAAATTATTCATATTAATATTTTAATTATTTTTTCAAAATAATACATTAAAAAATTAAATAATCAGAATTTCTATAATTTACATTACATTTATCATGAAGAGTAAAATTGTAAATAAACATTATCAATCACATTATTATACACAAATTTTTCCCTCACGTCCACTTAAATTATATTATCTTTTCATTAATCCAACCAACCTCATATTCACCTACAAATCAATTCAAATCACTCTTTAATCCAAACAAAACGTTAATATTGATAATGAATGAATATAATAGGTCTATGTAGTTTACAATACCATGGGTTGAACAGTGAAATGTGTCGTCCTCGGGAAAAACATGTTCCATTATCCTGATGTTTTTGAGCAACATATGACGATTCTCATTATAGGTTTAATCAATCGTGTAGAAAGAAAGTTTCATCAACTCATGAATACCGTTTGAATTTTTTTTATTATATAGAGTAATAGAAGAGTATGTACTATTCATACTTTCGATCTCTCTTCTTTATTATCAAAAACACCAAATACACTTTTTTTCACACCACAAACAAATTTAGAGTCACGGGCAACAAAAGAGAATATGAAAACAGAACAATCGCACAAGCCTAAGAAAAAGGTAGCGTGCTGATGATGATCTTCTGTTCCAAATTTTTCTTCAACGTTAACGTTATAATATAATATAATAAATGGATAACAATATCACTATTGTTTTAAACGTTATAAACTGGAAAATAGTTTGATAAACGTACAAGTGCAGAGCCAAAAATCGAATAATAATCCTAAAAATTACAAATATAAAATATTTAACAACCAATAATATTAATGATATGATTATAATTTTATCAGACAAATATGAAAGGTGAGTGAAGTTTGAGAGTACGCACTCATGGAGTCCGAAACCTAAAAGACGAATTGTGAGAACTCATGTCGTAAAACAAGGTTCAATTTGTTTATTATCTTTAATAATTTTGTTCATATATATTTCTTCAAATGTAGGTATAAAAATTGGAATTCTTGACAAAATTTAAAAAAATTGAAAGAGAATTCTCAGAGGATATCATCCCCGTTCTTACTTTGGTGGTTAAGATTCAGTGTGAGTCCTGTGATTAGAAAGAATCCACGTGCTAGGATTCTTACTTGAAAAAGGAAACAAGTGTTGCACTTTTTGTTTGTTTAAGGATATTTTGGTGAATCTAAAGAAGAGATGCACATGAGAGAAGATATTGCAGCATAGATTTTTAAAGTGAATATGAAGAGGCAAAAAGGTTGTGTTGAGGCGCCACAATTGTTGTGGCCAATGGGTTTAAAATGAGTTGTGGATCTACCAGCTTTGGTTATTTTATTGTTTAAATAAGAAGACGGAAATGGGTCAAGTGTCTCCAAGATTCCCATGATTGAAGAGCGTTGAAACATATAATTTATATAATTTAGTGTTTGTTATTAATTAACGTACTATTTTCTTTTAAAAAATTAATAATTTATATTAAGTCACGTAAAAAAATAAAGAACAAAATTAAAAAAGTAGAATGATGGTATATATTTTTTTATAATTTGAAGCGTAATGGGAAAGAAGCAACGGTAAAAGTGATAAGGAGCATAAAAATATGAAAGGGACAAGTTTGGAAGTGCGAAGTGGCGCATGGTCTGTCCCAACAGCCAAACAAAACATGGGGCTGTTTTTCGTACCCAGACACGGAAATTGAATAAACCCTCCCCAGTAAAACAAATCAACAATATAAACTCCACCCGAGTTAGCTACAAATCGTAAATTTAAAGTTCTTCCACAATCAAATAAGTTATGTTTTCAAAGGGAAAAGAATGAAGTTTCCAAAGAACGAATATTCTCCCACCACATTGAGTTGTGGTAGTAAGTATCGGTTTAAATCTCGTTTATGATAGACTTTCATGTCTTATATCAAAATAGTGAAATTTATATTTAACTCAACCTTAATATCAACTATCACATACTCTTGTATTAAAGTAGTGAAATTTATCTATAACTCAACTTTATTAAATCGATTAAGATATATTTACATTCATTTATATACACAAATTTGATCTTAATAAATGTGATTTTTTATGAAAAAACTTATAATTAAATTTTTAAATATTACATATGATTATGATTATATTTCTAAGTATTTTGGATAGAATGTATATTGACCTTATATCTAGTTAACATGAGACTTCTAATACATTTTTTTTATGTTGAGACATATACATTTTCCTGAACATAAAATTAGATACTAATAGGTGATTTGATAACAATTCGATAGCTTGTAGAATAATAAATTTAACAAATAATAAATTTTGTGAGGACAATCTAATTCAGGATTCTAATATCATGTTAAAAAATAAATTTTAAATTTAATTCAACTCTACAAAATTAACTTGTAATATAAGATTTGCATTTATATATATATATATATATATATATATATATATATATTATAAACTAATTTTATTTCATGTTAAGAAATAAATTTTAAATTTAATCCAATTTTACAAAATTGATGTGTAAGGTAAATTTTGTATTCATATATAATTATATTATAAATTGATTTTATATTTACTCAATGTTTAGTGTTGAACCATAAAACATATAGAAAAGAAAATGCAGTGACATCTTAGATGGAAATGTGAAAAGAAAATAAGAAAAAAAAAAAAGGAAATCGAAGAGTTGGAAAGGGAGAGGGGTAATGCGGAAGGTCGGGTTGGCTCTTAGAGAAGGTGTGGAGTCACCTTTGTGTTTATGTCTCTTTCTGTCTCTGTGTCACCCATTTTTACATGCATCTCAAATACCCCAAAATTTCAAACTATATTTATTCACCTGACGACATAATATATCACTAATATTCATTGAAAAAAACACACACTAAAAGTGCCAACAAAAAGATTCGCAGTTTTGCATCTCAGAAAATACATGGGATTTTTTCACTCACTTTCTCTCTTTCACAACTCCAAACGTACGAGGATACCACAAAAACCACATCTCTTTTGTTTGGCCTTGGATATTTTTCTTGTCCATTCCTGCTAACTCATCATAAGTCACAACTGTATCTTTTTGTGAACTAGTAATAGATATCATCATATCCAATACTGGAAAAATAGTGCTTATATTCAGTCTCTGTCAATATTTGTATTTGGAAATTCATTTTCAATAAATTGTATTCACGGTTCAGATTCATTTAAATCAAATTAATATGTTTTCTCCTATTGGTGAAAATGGATTGCGATTCAGATATGGTTTCTTCTCAGTCTAACAAATTAACTTTTGTGTGATATTTATATTCCAACAAAGATTTCCTAGAAAATTTTTACAAGGTAGTTTCTTTTATTTAAAAAATTAAAATATTGTGCGATAAATATATAATCTGTATAATGGTTTTTTAAAAGAAAACGAAATTAACTTGATTACTTATTAAAATTATAAAATTATAAAATTTGGATGTTTTTATGTTCTCTGCTCTATTAACAAATAAATTTAATAAATTCGAATTTTCTTATTCAAATAAAAATGTTTTAAAATTAAATAATTTGATTATCCATATCAATGTCACAAATGTTAAAAATAAAAATTATAGTGAGGTATACGAAACGCAGAGGTTAGTTAAAAATTAATCAAGTGAGGATTATATAAATCAAAAAGGTACTAAATTCATCGTTTAGAATTTCTAGTCAACATATATAATAAGAAGCTAATTATTGTACTTTGTCGTTTTCTTGTTAATAAATGTCTCTCCTCCTACTTTTTCCTCTTGTATTTTAATTAAAAGCTAGAAAGTTAATTAGTCCACATAAATTATATCATTTTATTGTCACGTACAAGCGAATTAATTAATGTATCAATATAAGACTATTTTAACTAATTGATAATTTTAAAATAAACGATGAAATATTTTTAAAACCCATGGAAAATATCTCAGGTGATTAAATATTGTTTCCGTTGCTTCTAGTGGATTCTTCTTTAAGATGTTATTTTATAAGAAAGTTTAAGCTGAGAAGAAAGTATATATATGAAAGAGTTTCACACAGACACCAGCTAACCTAGTTGAAGCCATGTTGCTACTAGAATATACAACAACAGACTTTAATTTTATTTTTTAATTTCATACTTCCTAATCAAATAGAGTAAGAAAGCATTTTTAATGTTGGTTTTAAGCAAGTATTTTAGATTAGAAGTTTCACTCAGATTTCATCAAGGATTAATAGGAAATAGATCTTTTACAATGAGCACCATTGTATAAAATGAAGGTTTTTTTTTTCTCAAATAAAAAGAAAGAATATGACTTTGAAAAAAAATGTTTAATTTTAAGTATTTCACAATTTTAGATATTTTATTTAAAATTCTATTAGAAATCATTATATTGAGTATTCAAAATATTTTTTATTTTTATTTAAATACCTACCATTTTATTTTTTCAGTTAATGGATGATGTAATTGTTACTTCTGTTTTTTTTTCTCCAACTTACAAATCAATTAGTTTTTTTGTTTTCCTAATCTTCTTTATTGTTTAATGAATTAAAGACTAAAAAATAAATAATATTACTTCATTTTATTAATGACAAAATCAAAAAACCCAAGCTTTAGATAAAAACAAAAAGATGTTTTAAATACTCAATATATACATTTTTTTAAAAAATCAACTAAAAATATTTAAATCTATACAATATATAAAACTTGATTAATACACATACTTCTTGTGTAAATTAAAGCACCATTTTTTTCTTGTAGATTTTTATAGAAAACTTTGTTGGATTCTAAATTCTAATGGGTTTCTGATGTATAGATCCGAAACCCAGACTTGCGGATGGGCCTAGATTTTTGTTGCGTTTTTAATACTTATTTCTTCCACAAAATACTTTATTTCCCTCAATTATATTTTCCTAATTGTATTTTAAAAGAGATAACTTGAAGATCCATATGAAAAAGACTATCTCATACTTAAATCAATAAAGAATATAAATCATACAAATATGTATAGTATTTAATGTTGAGAAGAAGAGAAGAAGATAATTAATATATGATAATAAGATAATTACAGAAATACATGGATGAGTAATCATATTAACTGAACTTGGATTGGACCATCACGATCTGGACTTCATGTTTGGAAGTAAATTTTTTTGGGCCTTGACCCATTTTGGGCCGATTAGGTACATAAGTATTTGTGAACTACTCCATTAATGATAGTCTTAATTCATATTGTGCATCTTTCAATTCAAAAATCCAGTTTTGGTAAGACTTAACTCCTTGGTCATGATTGCTTTCTTAGAGTGTGAATTAACAGAAAACAAAATCTTTACCATTCACATCTTTTGCTCTGAAAAGTCAACCAAATTCGGTAGCAATAAAGAAACTTCAATATGCACTGATTTTTTTCAGTTAATCAGCAGATACTACTGAATCTCTTGAACAAATAGCTGAATTTATAGGATTATTTGTTTTTGGATACATAGTTCTGATAATCCATTTCATGGAAAACGAAAGAAGAGAGAGGAATGAAGAGATTGGGAGTGTGAAGAGAAACCCTAACAACGCAAATGGGGTGGTGATCACAGTGTACAAGGAAGAAGACGGAAGAAGAAGAGTATCAGAAGATCCCACCAACAAAACAAAGCCACGTGGCATTGGCCATGATCGTCGTGTTCTGCTTCTTGCTTACTCTCGAAAGCTCAGAAATGAAGCCTGCAAAAAGATTCCATTGCCGGAAACTAAAACCAAGGTAATGATAATAACTTATCGTGTTTATCTCTTGTTTCTTCAAGTGATTCAGAGAATTAAGAAGAAGAAAATTAGAACTTTTAAAATTTAGTTGGAGGTTGCACGTGCACGATCAATCTGGTGGCGCTCCTCCTTAACCAAAATGTGCAGAAATGAAGGATTTGCATCGAAACAAAGAACCCCAAATGAATTCCCCTTGTTGGTAACATCATATTTACCATTTGAATTCACTGTTTTTTCTTACCTTAATGTTGTGTTTCACTGTGTTTCTGTTTTGTGTGCAGAGTAAAATTAAGAACGCGTTGAAAATGTTGTCGTGCAAAGAAATGTAGCCGCGAAAAGAAGGAAGATTGAGTTAACCCTTATTTTCTGATTTAGTTATCCTCACATCTCTTATTTGAATATTTTTTACTATAATCCACATATTTTATATAATAAGACTATTTTGAAGAATTTACATTTGATCTTTGAATTTGATGAGCTTAGAAATAGTTCATGAACTTTACTAATTGACATTTTAAGTGTGATGGAAGAATCCACACTTAGTAAACTTATAAGAATTTGTAGGATTTAACGCAACAAAGCAGGTTTTTGACCCGTTTTTTTTAATTATGTGTTAAGAAAAATATTAAATAATTATTATATTTAAAAAAGTAAATATTTTATATAATATTATTAATTGTTATAAAATAATAATAATAATAGATATTCATTAATAATAACTATTTTATATAATATTATTAAGTGTTATGAATTCCGTACAAAATAATAATAATAATAGATATTCATTAAAAATAATAATTTAAGTAATAATAATAGTAATAATATAATAATAATAATATTACTAATAATAATAATAATAATAATAATAAATATCAGTGAACATACAATGGTATCGGTATATGTGTGTTCGCATTTTTTAATTTTCAAGAAATTTAAGTTAAGATCAATAACAAATTTATAATTAATTTTTAAAATAGTTGTTAAATGTAAAATTAAAACAATATGATATATACAAAAAACGTTTTTAAATTAATGGTTTAAGACAAAAGAGGTTTTTATAAAGTAAATTATTTATAAAATAATTAAGGGTAAAACTGGTATTATGAAATGTGGACACAAAAGAGGAAATCCTCTTTATATTCTTTATATATATATATATATATATATATTATATATTATATATATTGTTATAGATTTATTAATACTAATCACATTAATAATAATAATAATTTATTAATTCAACTTTTAAGTTATATATAAAATTAAAATAAAATGTAAGAATATTGTGCATTATGAATAATATATATAAAATCATGTTTATCAAGCTTATGTCAAAATTTGTTAACAGAAGTAGAGATATAAATACTTTAGTCAATATTTAAAATAAATTGGCTATATGGAATCATAAGAATATGAAGTTAAATGTAAATCATAAAAACTTTAACCAATATTTAAATAAGATGTTGGTATATTATGCATCATGGATAATGTACAAAATAAAAATACAAAACGTAGTCGATGATGTTAAAAATTTAACAAAAGCATAAATATAAAATTTTAAACCAATATTTAAAATTAATTGGCCATATAAAACCAATATTAATCAATATATAAGAGGTACATCTCATTGGATGATAAAAAAAAAATAGAATGACTTGTAAATTCTAAAAAATTGTACGAAAACTAATACGCAACTCACCATTTATTTGTCTATCTGGTTTGGCCTATGTTTTTCTTCAAGCCAATCACCTTATGCAAGTTATAAGGGTTGATTTTTGTAACTTATAATCAAATTTGTGGTACATAAGAAGTGCATCCTTTAGATGATAAAAAAAAAGATCGATTAACAATTTTTAAAAATTTTTACCAAAAATAAGACGCAACTTCCCACTTTTTTGTTATTATGCGCTACTTATTTGCCGATCTGGTTTGACCTATTTTTTTTTTCAAGCCAGCCACCTAGTGCAAGGAATAATAGTCAATTTTGGTAACTTACAATCAAATTCGGGGTACATAAGAGATACATCCATTTGCACGATAAAAAAAGACTGATTAGTAAATTTTAAAAATTTGTACGAAAACTAATACGTTACTCCATACTTATTATTTATTATGCCCCTGTTATTTGGCTACTTAATTTGGCCTTTTCTTTTTTTCTTTTTTTCAAGCCAGCCACCTAGTGCAAGAATTAAGGGTTGATTTTTTTGTAACTTATAAACAAATTTGGGATACATAAGAGGTACATCCCATTGGATGATAAAAAAAGATTGATTAGTAAATTTTACGAAAAAGTAATATGCAGCTCCTCAGTTATTTTTTCTTTCCTCATTAGGTGGCTGGCTTAATGAAAAAAATAGGCTAAATCATATCTCAATTTAAGAAAGGAACTGTATACATAGTACTTTTTGTACAATTTTTTTAAATATACTAATCAATCTTTTATTTGTTATTCAATGGAAAATATTTCTTATTTACCATAAATTTGCTTAGAAGTACCAAAAATAACCTTTATTGCTTGCATTGAATGAATGACTTGAAAAAAAAAAATAGGTCAAACCAGATTGTTAAATAAGATGGGAATAATAAAAAAATAATTGGGGAGTAGCGTATTACTTTGTACAATTTTTTAAACTTTGCTAATCAATAATTTTTCTATCATCCAAAGGATATACTTCTTATGTACACAAACTTGATTACAAGTCACAAAAATCAACCCGTATAACCTGCACGAGGTGACTGCCTTGAAGAAAAACAATAGGCAAAAGCAGATAGACAAAAAAATTGGGCATAAGAAACAAATAAGTGGGGAGCAACATCTTATTTTTCGTACAAAATTTTAAAAGTTATTAATCAATCTTTTTTTTATCATCCAATGGAATGTACCTCTTATGTACACAAATTTGATTATAAGTTACAAAAACAACTCTTATTATTTCACTAGGTGGCTGACTTGATGAAAAAAATAGGCAAAAAATCATATCTCAATCTAAGAAGGGAACTGCATACATATTACTCTTTGTACAATTTTTTTAAATATACTAATCAATCTTTTGTTTGTTATTCAATGAGAAATATTTCTTTTGTAGCATAAATTTGCTTAGAAGTCACAAAAACAACCCTTGTTACTTGCATTGAATGAATGATTTTAAAAAAAAAGGCCAAACTAGATACATAATAAAAATATAAGTAAAATGTTGCGTATTACTTTGTATAATTTTGTAAACTTTGCTAATCAATATTTTTTTTATCATCCAAAGGATGTACTTCTTATGTACACAAACTTGATTACAAGTCACAAAAATCAACCCTTATAACTTCCACTAGGTGACTGCCTTGAAGAAAAAAATTGGCCAAACCCGATAGACAAAAATGTTGGGCATAATAAATAAATAAGTGGGGAGCAGCGTCTTATTCTTATGTACCACGAATTTGACTATAAGTTACAAAAACAACCCTTATTTTTTCATTAGGTGGCTGACTTAATGAAAAAAAAAAGGGCTAAATCATAACTCAATATAAGAAAGGAACTGTATACATAGTACACTTTGTACAATTTTTTTAAACATACTAATCAATCTTTTGTTTGTTATTCAATGGGAAGTAATTCTTATCTACCATAAATTTTCTTTGAAGTTCCAAAAACAACCCTTATTGCTTGCATTGAATGAATGATTTAAAAAAAAAAATAGGCAAAAGTAGATAGGTAAATAAAATGGGCATAATAAAAAAATAAGTGAATAGTTGCGTATTACTTTGTACATTCTTGGTCCTCATTTTCGTAATGTTTGTTATAGATGGTCCTCATTTTGACAGAATGTTTAAAATGGTCCTCATTTTTACCGAATGTTTAAAATGGTCATCATTTTCACAATTCGTGTTTTATTTGTTTTTTTTCTGTAACGTCGTTTAAATCATGAACGGAGCATAGTACATGTGACACGATTTGTATTAGGGTGTGTTACGTGTACTATACATATGACTAATTAACGTTAATTTTTTAATTTAGGGGAAATTTTGTAATTAGGAAATTTTCTTCATCTTCATCTTTCTTGAGCTCGGATTTGCAGAGAAAGCAACTAATACTTGTCATTTCATCATTGGATTATAGTTGTGCTCTTCATTTTAATTTTTCAGTTAAGCATATGCCGTCAGATTGGACATAACAGGAACAATTGCCCATATAAGCCTGTGGATGAGCAGACTGCAACACCTGCTGAGACTGCACCAGATGCCCAAACTGCTGAGAATGCACCAACTGCTGAAACTCAAACAACTCAACCACCAAGGAATAAGTGAAAAGTCAAGCAGCACCACTACCAACACCAGAAGAACCATCTCAGCAGTTTAGGATGAAATTACAGATTAGGAGGAGGTCATGATAGCAGCTACAAACGTCTTAGTTATTTTTTGGAATTTCTGATGTAGGATTCATTATTGATGTACTGCATTTTGACTTTCCTTAAACTTCGTTCAATTTCACTTTTGTCAAACATTGATGTAGTGCATTTTGATGAGGATGAATTAATGTTATGAATTTAACTTCTTCCAGACTTAGATCAATTTAATTTTTTTCCAAACTTAGATCAATATCATTTACTTCAATGTTCAGATTAAGATGTCATTTTGAACATGTTGGGACTAATATTAACATAATCAAACTAATTCACTTCTTCATTTAACAATAGTACAAAACAGATTGGACTTTAAAAGATTACACATAATAATAGTACGAATAATCCAATAACAACACAAGTGAACCCTATTACTAATTGCAGCCTTTTTTCAGCAACCTTGATTGACTTCTCCAAATCATTAATCTGCCTCATTTGTATCATGATGATACATCCTTTTCATCAACACCACCATTTGAAAAAGTTGCAGCCCACATTATTGGAACCACCATAAATCAATAAACCAAAAATTAAAACTAATTTATTATTAACACAAAAATAAAATAGATTGTACCCAAAATTTTCTACCAATATTCTTTGGAGTTCTTGTCATCCTCAAAGCTGTCATCTCTCCGCAGCTACAAATCGGGGTTAATCCATTTCTCGTTGAACCACCAACAGTGCATGAAGTGATACAACACGATTGTCTGTCTCCAACGATTACAACCAGAGGTAAAGGAAGAAGATTGGGACCGTAACATACCTATATAATGGGATTGCAGGAAGAAGAAGATTGCAGCAACACCAATTGGGAATGGAGGAACAAGATTGCCAAAACTCATCAATTGCCCAAACATTCCTTACCAAAACCTAGCTCACTTATTTATCCCCAAATATCTAATTACCACACCTGATAGTACACGTAACACGCCCTAATACAAATTGTGTCACCTGTACAATGCTCCGTTAATGATTTAAACGACGTTACAGAAAAGGACCAAATAAAACACGAATTGCGAAAATGAGGACCATTTTAAACATTCGGTAAAAATGAGGACCATTGTAAGGATTCTGTCAAAATGAGGACCATCTGCAACAAACACTACGAAAATAAGGACCATAAAGGTATTTAAGCCATATTTTTTTTATCATCCAAGTGTGGAGAAGCGTCTTATTCTTCGTAACAAGTTTTAAAGGTTATTAATCAATCTTTTTGTTATCATCCAATAGGATGTATCTCTTATGTAACACGAATTTGATTATAAGTTACAAAAGCAACCCTAATTTTTTCATTAGCTATCTGGCTTAATGAAAAAAGTAGGCTAAATCGTATCTCAATCTAAGAAAGGAACTGTATACATAGTACTCTTTGTACAATTTTTTTAAAATATACTAATAAATCTTTTGTTTGTTATTCAATGAAAAATATTTCTTATTTATCATAAATTTGCTTAGAGGTCCCAAAACAACCTTATTGTTTGCATTAAATGAATGACTTAAAAAAAAAAAGGTCAAACCAGATATTTAAATAAGATGGGAATAATAAAAAAATAATTGGGGAGTTACGTATTACTTTGTACAATCTTTTAAACTTTGCTAATCAATATTTTTTCTATCATCCAAAGGATGTACTTCTCATGTAGACAAACTTGATTACAAGTCACAAAAATCAACCCGTATAACTTGCACTAGGGGCTGCCTTGAAGAAAAAAATAGACCAAACCAGATAGACAACAAAATTGGACATAATAAACAAATAATTAGGGAGCACCTTCTTTTTTTTCATACAAAGTTTTAAAAGTTTTTAATCAATCTTTTTTTTATCATCCAATGGAATGTACCTCTTATGTACACGAATTTGATTATTCAATTGAAAATATTTCTTATCTACCATAAATTTGTTTAGAAGTCCCAAAAACAACCCTTATTGCTTGCGTTGAATGAATGACTTCAAAAAAAATTACAATTGGCCAAACCAGATTATTAAATAAGATGGGAATAATAAAAAAATAAGTGAGGAGTTGCGTATTACTTTGAACAATTTTTTAAACTTTGCTAATCAATATTTTTTCTATCATCCAAAGGATGTACTTCATATGTACACAAACTTGATTATAAGTTACAAAAATTAACCCGTATAACTTGTACTAGGTGGCTGGCTTGAAGAAAAAAAATAAGTCAAACTAGATAGACAAAAAAATTAGACATAATAAACAAATAAGTGGGGAGCAACATCTTATTTTTCGTACAAAGTTTTAAAAGTTATTAATCATCTTTTTTTTATCATCCACTGGAATGTAATTCTATTATACACGAATTTGATTATAAGTTACAAAAACAACCATTATTTTTTCACTAGGTGGCTGGCTTGATGAAAAATATAAGCAAAATCATATCTCAATCTAAGAAGGGAACTGCATACATATTACCCGTACTATTTTTTTAAATATACTAATCAATCTTTTGTTTGTTATTCAAAGGGAAATATTTCTTATGTACCATAAATTTGCTTAGAAGTCACAAAAACATCCCTTGTTACTTACATTGAATGAATGATTTAGAACAAAAATAGGCCAAACTAGATAGGTAAATAAAATGGGCATAATAAACAAATAAGTGGGAAGCACCTTTTTTTTTCGTACAAAGTTTTAAAAGTTATTAATCAAATTTTTTTTATCATCCAATGGGATGTACCTCTTGTGTATCATGAATTTGATTTTAAGTTACAAAAACAACCATTATTTTTTAATTAGGTGGCTGGCATGAAAAAAATAGGCTAAATCATATCTCAATCTAAGAAAGGAACTGTATACATAGTACTCTTCGTACAATTTTTAAAAATATACTAATCAATCTTTTGTTTGTTATTCAATGGAAAATATTTCATATTTACCATAAATTTGCTTAGAAGTCCCAAAAACAACTCTTATTGCTTGCATTGAATGAATGATTTGAAAAAAAAAAATAGGCCAAGCAAATTGTTAAATAAGATGGGAATAATAAAAAAATAATTGGGGAGTTGCGTATTACTTTGTACAATTTTTTAAACTTTGCTAATCAATATTTTTTCTATCATCCGCAATTCTTATGTACACAAACTTGATTACAAGTCATCCAAATAAACCCGTATAACTTGCACTAGGGGCTGCCTTGAAGAAAAAAATAGGTCAAATCAGATAGACAAAAAATTGGGCATAATAAACAAATAAGTGGGGAGCAACTTTTTTTTTCGTATAAAGTTTTAAAAGTTATTAATCAATTTTTTTTTATCATCCAATGGAATCTACCTCTTATGTACACGAATTTGATTATAAGTTACAAAAACAACCCTTATTTTTTCACTAGGTGTTGGCTTGATGAAAAAAATAGGCAAAATCATATCTCAATCTAAGAAGGGAACTTCATAGATATTACTCTTTGTACAATTTTTTTTTAAATATACTAATCAATCTTTTGTTTGTTATTCAATGAGAAATATTTCTTATGTATCATAAATTTTCTTAGAAGTCACAAAAACATCCATTGTTACTTACATTGAATCAATGATTTAAAAAAAAAAAAAATAGGCCAAACTTGATAGGTAAATAAAATGGATATAATAAAAAATATGTGAAGAGCTAGCTTTGTACAATTTTTTAAACTTTGCTAATCAATATTTTACTTATCATCCAAAAGATGTACTTCTTATGTACACAAACTTGATTACAAGTCACAAAAATCAACCCTTATAACTTACACTAGGTAGCTGCCTTGAAGAAAAAAATAAGTCAAACCAGATAGACAACAGAGTTGAGCATAATAAATAAATGAGTGGGGAGCAGCGTCTGGTAGCATCTGCTGGTGAGCCAGAGGTGTTAAAGGTCAGGTTGAGGGTTCGATTTCCACTGGCAACAACCCACCTAGTATGAATGGATGGAGAAGGGTAGTATGAATGGACGGAGAAGGGTGATGGGTTGGAACCCACCTAGTATGAATGGACGGAGAAGGGTGATGGAATGACTTGAAAAAAAATAGGCCAAACCAGATTCTTAAATAAGATGGAATAATAAAAAAATAAGTTGCTTGATGAAAAAAATAGGCAAAATCATATCTCAATATATAAAGATGGGCACAATAAAAAAATTAGTGAGGAACTGCCTATTACTTTGTACAATCTTTTAAACTTTGCTAATCAATATTCTTGGTCAAATCAGATAGACAAAAAAATTGGGCATAATAAACAAATGTGGAACAACGTATAATTCTTGGTACAAAGTTTTAAAAGTTATTAATCAATCTTTTTGTTATCATCCAATGGGATGTAATGTACCACGAATTTAATTATAAGTTACAAAGGCAACCCTTATTTTTTCATTATCAATCTTTTGTTTGTTTTGGAATGGGTAATATTTCTTATGTACCATGAATTTGCTTAAAAGTCACGGAAACAACCATTATTACTTGTATTGAATGAATGACTTGATATAATGTACATCTCATTGGATGATAAAAAAAAGATTATTTAGTAAATTTTAAAAAATTATACAAAAAATAATACACAACTCACCTTTTATTTCTTCTTTGTGCCTCACTTAATATAGGATAATAAAATATAGTCCTTCACTTAAATAACTTATTGACCGAGAACAATTACATACTAAAAAAATTTCAAGCACATTAGATGATTATATTATTTTAACATTTATTTATTTATTAGAAAAAAAAAGTTCCTAATAAAAAATAAACATGAGATAAATATTCAATCATCTTTCGAGTGTCATTTTATAATCATCTAATAATTCATACATAAGAAATGACTAGGCCATAAATAATAAAAAGCTAACTAGTAACAGTATTCTAGACTCTGCCTTATGTCAAAAAGGAAATTAATGAGAAAAAGACTAATATAGTTATAAAAAGGTATAAATACACATTTGGTATCCAAACTTTTTTGGAAAGTTTAATTTGGTACCCTAATTTTCTGAAGAGATTTAATTTGATCATCTCCATTAAGTTGGAGTTAACACCCTGTCCGTACAGGACACGTGTCAAGCCATGAAATTTTAATTTTTTTTTAATTTTTTTTCAAAAAACATAATTTTTTTAAAAAAAATTTCAAAAACTGTCACGTATCGGTTTATGGCAGTGTAATAGTTGTTTTCAATTTAGTACCCTAATTTAAATTTTTGGTCCAATTTAGTACCCAAATTTTTTAAAATGATCCAATTTCGTCATTTCCTATTTGAGACCAAATTAGTAACATGTATATATTGGTTGTAATTAAGCTTATCTACTAATTTGGTCTCAAATGGAAGATGACGAAATTGGATATTTTAAAAAATTGGGATACTAAATTGAACCAAAAATTTAAATTGGGGTACTAAATTGAAAACAACTATTACACTGTCACGTGTTATGATTGTAAGCTGCCACGTGACACGATGATACGTGGCAGTTTTTTAAATTTTTTGAAAAAAAATAATTTTTTTTTGAAAAAAAATAAAAAAAAATAAAAAAATTCATGGCTTGACACATGGTGTTAACTCCAACTTAACAGAAAGGACCAAATTGAATCTCTTTAGAAAATTTGGATACTAAATTGAACAAACCAAAAATTTGGGTATCAAATTGAACTTTCTGAAAAAATTTGGATACCAAATATATATTTATACCTTATAAAAATGTTCAATGAGAACGAACTTTTTACCAGAGAAAAACCTAATGGACTATTGTGAGAAAAAAAATGATAAAAAATGAGATGACGTTTGTCATTTAAGATAATTGTCCAAAACTTAGTCTCCTTCCATTTCCCAATTTCATTCCTATCTCCATTGCGTTAGGTCAAAAAAAAAAAAAACAAAAAAAAAAAAAAAGAAGCTTCTTTTCTAATTTTGACCCTTTAAACTTTAAAATCTTTACCCAAATAATAGCATAGTTAAAAATAGAAGAGATAAAATAGTGTCCTTATTTTATAAACTCTCAGTGTGTAATATATACACAATATGGTTCAGTGCCCTTTAAAATTTAAATAGACTGAAAGCATGTAGACCCAGTTCCAAAGATGTCAAGGACATTTTAGCCTATGAAAAGTATTTATCATCTTAAAATAAATTATCTTAATAGTTAAATTTTATTGTTATTATAGAATAAACCCAAATTAAAAGGTTTAACAATCACTAGACTAGACTCAAACTTTCCAATGACCCGTTAAATATGTGTAAAAATACTATATCCTACAAAATAACTATTTGGCGCATGAAGTGATATCCACTTTCTGATGCATATAGAAAACATAAACTTTTGTACTGGGTCCTAATCACTAATCAGTGAAGAGGTCCACCAAGGGCTTACCATTTTTCGGTAGTGGTCATTTCATACCGATGACGACCGTGAAATAACAGGTAAAAGAAAACCATAATTTCTATGCAGCCTCGTCTGAATCACTGCACACAATAGTGGGTCCAAGGACATGCAGAATGACATTCTATATCCCTAACACTATCAAAGACGATTTATTATACAGAAATTCATCCTGTACAGAAAGCAAATCACAATTGGAAGAATAAAGCATCAGTTCAAAATGAAATTATTTGGAGATCTTCTTTGCCTGACCGCATAAAAACCAATCCAACCTATGGGACCTAACAATCATAATGGCTGAATCTCCTACACCTAGAATTCAGAGAGGCAATGAGCACTCTATAATTGCCTTTTGTACAGTCTATTTTAAAAAATATATAAAGCAGGGAATGTCACGGTGCCATATCAATCTATAGATGAGATGAACTGCTATACTCTGCCAATTAAATTATAGATAGCTCTGGCATAGCAACAAAACCAGCCATGCCAAGATCACTTGCATACTATTTGCAGAAGTGCAGCTCTTTCCCTACAAGTTTGCCTTTGAACTTACCTTCTCGCAGTTGCTATCCTATGTCTCCGTCGTCTTCTAGACCTTCCTATCAGTATCCTGTGGAGTCTACGTCCAGACACAGCAGCAGAACCTGCAGATGCCACACTCTGAAAACCAAAGCGATCAACATCGAAAGAATCTCCAGCACGATCCTGATTATATCTAATGTTCGGCAAAAAGTGGCCAGTTCTCCCCAAGCCAATGGACCTAACTGAGAAAAAATCATCCTCTAGATATTCATCGTCTGAGTCATACTCATCACTATAAAAGGCATGGTCATTTGGCTCCAGCACATAATCCCCCAGTACCATAGCCCCTGGTGTTGAAGATAAAATTGTGCTAATAACATCATTTCGTTCTCTTTCACACTCAAACCTCTTCCATTTTTCTTCTTTTATTGGGTCCACTTCTCGGGGTCGTGCAAATGGATGCTTAGACTTAACATGTTTCCTAAGCTCCTTGTAATTCCCCACAAAAGAGCAGTCATCCTGCATGCAACTTCTTTTCTTGGCATTCAGAGACTTCCTTGCGGCTTCAACCACTGTCCAACCTTTCACCTGTCGGCGACAAAGGGGGCAAAGAAGCTCAGGAACTTCAGTGTTGTCTTTAGATTCACCTGCGCTTAAATCAAGATTTGAATTGTTTGCTTCTAACTGCAAACTTTGAACAGATGTTGCTTTAGTATATGCTTTTTTATATTGTTCAAAACAGTTTGAATAGCGATGACTTGTAGCACACATATAAGGGCGACAACCCTTGTCATAAGACGAACAAAGCAGGAGAATGGCATTGTGAGGGACCTCCATACATACAGAGCAGGTTGCATCTTCCCAATCTTTCTTCTCCGATGCTTTAGAAGAGCACTTCTTTACATTAACATCTTTCATATTTTTTCTTGCACAAGACAAAAGACATGGTGATGACTTCCGACCTTGAGACTTGTTCCGCAACTTACCAACTTTAGCCATTTACAAACTGAACCTGAAACTAATCAAGGAAAGACATCACTATAGGTCTTTTAGAATGGAGAGAAATTGTAGAATAATAAATTAAAATGTCAGTCATTCCAAATACAATCGTCAAATGTCTGAAGTACATATTTCACATTATACCATTTATGACATCGTAGAAATTTTTATAAAACCTAAAAATGTCTTTAGCAACAAACACAGGTAAAATGATCATAATGATTCAACCATTCTCGACAACTTTGGCAGTTACATCTAAGTCACAAATGGTAGGATAGTATTGAGTCCAGATTAAATAAAGGATGTTTAAATAACAAGTAGAAGCAGAAATTTAGGTCGTCCTTGCTCACCACAACTAGCACTAATCATGTGATTCATCTAGTGAATGTAATAGAGGGCATAAAAACACAGAACGTTCTATCATAAGCTCCTCACCACATTCTAACTTGAAGCACAATACACAACTAAGACAAAACAGCAAGCAAAGCTTCATTTTACAGAAAAATGAAATAAAATGATAACTACGAGGTAATGTGAAATAACACCTAATGAGTACAATCACTAGCTTGCAAAATTGTGTAACAAGCAGCACCACTACAAAAGACAACCAAAGGTGTGTAAAACCAACCGATCTTATATCATTCCCTATCACATATCATCAGATCGTCCTATGGAAATGGAATCTTAAACAAAACATACAATTAAAAGCTATATGATTGCCTTCACTCAATCTTTCTCAACTTGATTCATGTATTCACACTGCCAGACATCAGTCTTGATAACATTCGGTCTTATGGAAACGGAATCTTAAACAACACGTACAACAGAAAGCTATGTTATTGCTTTCACTCAATCCTTATCATCTTGATTCATGTATGCCAGACATCAGTCTTGATAACAGACAGTCATACGGAAATGGAATCTTAAACAACACATACAATAGAAAGCTATGTCATTGCTTTCACTCAATCTTTCTCATTTTGATTCATGTATCCACGCTGCCAGACATCAGTCTTGATCTACTATATTCATTTCCGTCGAGGATAGACACTGCAACCTTTATGACCCAAATTTCCTTCAGTTCAGTCACATCCTGATTTTATAGATCCAAGTTGCCATTTTTTTTTTGGATACACCAAATGAAGAACAATATAAAATGCATAAAAAAAGCTCTATAGAAATTAATAGAGAAAACTGTCATTGGTAGATACATCATTCATTAGAAAATGAATGATAGAAAATAACATAGTTAAAATAGCAATTTCACCTTAAATCGGGAAGAGTGGTAAAAATCGCATTTTGAATCAATGGATTTTACAAAATTATTATTCCATATTCTACAGCATTAAATTCATAAGTAATAACCCATTAAGTGGCAAGAAGCTTAACAAAAAAATTCCAAAACACATAAAGGTCAAGTACACATCAAAACCTTGCAAGGCAGAACATATTAAACACAACGAAAACAGAAATACTCTACTATTAGAATCTAGATGTCTGGTCCAGAAAACTTATCACATTATAATCACAAGGATCCACCAATACATACCTATTTTCAATTCCATCAACTTCATAATCCAAATAGAGGTTCAAACATATTAATAATGGTGGAAGACAAGCCCAGAACAGCAACAACTCAGATAACAGAGGAAGCAAACAGAGGAAGAACAGAGACCGGAAGAGTGGAGAGTGAACTTCATATGATGACTAGGGTTTCACCAAATCAAACAAATGAGCACACAGTGTTGGGTGTGTCACAAACAAGAAGAAATCGGGTTGGGAGAAAATTAGCCATAGGCAAAATAATAAAATTTATGGATTTTACTTGTTATGGCATTTAAATCAGGATGTCAGAGGGATTTACCTCAGTGAAGAATTTATCTATGATTTGAACTGCGGGGTGCAGTTAAAAAGGTAAAGCCGTGGGATTTGATGATTTAAATCCCAACTTTAACTACCATGAAAGAGAATCTACTTTTTTTCATCTCTTCTAAACCCATTTGCTTGTTTCTCAAGCTAACAAAAACTATATGAATAACCCCTACAGAAAGTTTATGCAGATTGCAATGTAAATCTTATAGATACAAAATTACTGGATACTTTATAACACTCTTCTTTATATTATCATTCTAAATATCCTTCATTTGCGACACTTGAGAACTATTTCAAAATGTCATTTAAAATGAGTAAGTAACAATACACATAATACATCTAATGCTCCTTCACATAAGAATAGGGTTTCCTTTTCAGAGATCGCAAACCGATTAAGATTTCCTAACTATAGTATCAGACTATGCATAACCAAGTAATGATTGTTTACTAGATGCTAATCATTCAGCAAAAAGGTCCAAAAAGGCTATGTGGATGGAAATTATTTTTAAGAAAATATCATCTATCAACGCAAGCATGTATGACTACTCTCTAATAATGCCAAAGACTTGAAATATAAAAGAACATCATGAATTGTGAATGTGGACCAATCATGAAAAAAACGAGGACAAAATGGATTACGAGTTCTGACATGAATACTAAATATTTAACCTATGAAAAAGATATAATGCAAATCCCTGTGGTCATAGAGATAGAAATAGTCAGATCAAGTAAAGGCATTGCCAAACCAAAGCCTGGGCCTATTAGTTTGTTACAATTCTTTTTTTAAGCCTTGGCCTGTTCTATTTAACCTGTTAGTTCGCCAAAATGTTTGTTTTTTCATTTCCACCAAACCAAACAACGCACATTTTTCAACATCACTTGATTTCTTCTCACATCCATGTCTTTCTCTTTTCTTTCCTCGTGAACAGCCAAGCTCTTTGATAACCACCCACAAAAGCTAGTCATTAAAAAGAGAAAAAAATTCAAATACCTCCACCAAGCAGACAACTCAATGCAGGACTTAGGCAACCCTTGATGGCAAAGTCCCCATCATAGCACCACCCTTAAAGTGGACGTCTCAAAAACTTTCACTAAATTTTGCTTCATGACATTACACTTAACTTTCTCGTTGGCCAAAACCCTCCATAACCCTTTCAAAAAAGGTCGATAACTAACTCTAATGCCAATCGATAAGCACCCAACTTTGAAGGCTAGTAGTTAACAGCAGAGAATCAAACACTTCGATATTCCACTAAGCATCCCATGCTACTCAACTCCCAATCACCGCTACGGAACTTACCATGAAACAGTCAAATATAAACTAGTAATTCTAACACTAAAACAAGGAAATCAATCAATCCAATCCAAAGCATATCAAATGACAATCAATAGAATAAAAATATACTCAACTCAACAAGTTTTATTGTTGACCTTGTTGAGTTGTCAAAATAATCTGGCATGCAGTCTTAAAACAAGTACAACATACAAAACATTGAAAAAGGCCAACTTTGATGACAACTTTTTTATTTCCAAAAACATCAACAAAGGTCTAATATACTCAAGAGAATTCAGTATCATCCATTAATACCATAAGTTCTGTCCTGTCATACCTCTTATAGGGTCTTACAAAGAAGCGAGGAAATAAGGTAGTTCCACTTGGCATGAAACAACCAACCTCTTGATTTGTTGGATTTTGAAGTCTCTCTTGATGGACAGAACTATTAAAATATCATCACATTTAAGTAAGCAAAAGATAGGTAGATACTGCATACATCTCAATGTAGTACTAGATAGCAAGCATTTAAAAACACATAAGCCACGTGTTCTCTGTAACTGTGTAACTGCAACACAACCACAACTTATAACATTTCTCGCAAATCTTAATATCAGGAATCCTCAATAATATCACATCCCACAGATGCACAGACACTAGTAATCCACCATTTTCACAGTGAAAGGGAAAAATAGAACATCCATATTCTTTTCTAACAGCACATCATCATCAAGACAATATGAGACCAAACTCAATGTCTAAGAAAGAATACACTAGCAATGTCGGTTAATAAGTTAACACTACATTGTTCTGGAGACAAACAATGCACCGCAGGCACATATGACAACAACAACCTGGTGGAAATGTACAGGACGTGCCATCAGTAAAAGAACCGAAACGAAATTATCCAAATTCCAAAAGAACAGTTCATACTATGTTTAATCCCATTACCTTACCGGTAGAGTCTATGTTTTCAAAAACACATCCATGGGCGAAAATCTAGATTACAACATGGAAACAAACAATTATGTCACTGTTGCTAAATGCGGAACTAAAATGAAAGGAGAAAGGTATAAGGAAAGGTTCAATATCTTAACACATTCGCGAAATTCAAGATCGTGGATCTAGTCTAGGCAGCATGCGGAAATGGAATCCTGAGGTGTAATTCATAAATCGAGGCCTCGCGCCAAAAGAAAAGGTTCTAAAAGCCCGTAAGATGCAGAAACATGGTCAAGATTGCAAAAAAAAAATAGAGAAAATAAAGAAAAAAAGATAAATGGAGGCATCTAATATCAGGAGAAGAGACAGTGGGAAAAACCCTCGCCAGAGAACGATTTGGAAGAAATGAGTACCTGGAACCGGAATTCTCCAAGAAACGGTTTGAGAGGCGTAGTTTTGTTGAAACAGTGGAAATGAAGGGAATCAGAGGGAGTGTTCCGATCTTCGCGCTCACGCTCCCCAAAATCCGATTATAAAAAAAAAAAAAAAAAGCTGGCAGAGGTGACGTGTGCTGGTACTGCAACACTTAACCTACACAACACTAGTTTCTTCTCACTTTTTCACCTTTTATAACTTCATCAAAATGAAAAGAGAAACGCTGCGTTTTGTGGGCTCATGAGCCTAGTTAACATGTTGTCCACTGCATCAGGCCCCATCTACCTTTCCACAAAAGCCCATTCATTCACTCTTTATTTGGTGTGGTTGTTCTCACATGAACTACATTAATAAAAAACAAGTGCTTGTTTTTTCAGTTTAGTTAGTTGTGATAATTGGAGTAAAAAACATCAAATTCTATACCATAAACACATAAGAAAAATTGGCAGGACTTTTATGATACTTTGTGAAAATAAGTAACTTGTGATTCATACTAAGTTGTGATTACATAATAATGTAAAAATTAATAATTATTTCTATGTTTAAATTAAACTCTTTATTCTTTATGTACAAACATGTACAACGAGTAAAAGATTCCATCTACAGAAAACAAAAAATAAAATAATTCATTGATAGGTTTTTCTTTGTTCATTTTATTTATTTAGTTATTTTATCATAAAATTATTATAAGAAGAGTTAAACTTACAACTTCTCTTATTTTATTTTATTTTCAATTCCACCAAATTAGTAGAAGGAAAATTAAACTCATAATATCTTCCGGCACTTTCAACTTTTGCTATTAAACAATTTTTATATTCACCTTTTTTTTATTTCCTAGTTAGTGTTTATGAAATTTAAAAGATAATTTATTATAGTTATTATTATATTGCAATTAATTTTGATTAGATTATAAATTAGCTATTAACTTACCAATTAGTTTAATTGATATAAAAGTGTTTGATAAGATATTTAAAGTAACTCATTTTAATAGATAGAAACTATTTTTAAAAACTTATAACTTGTATTTTATTTTATTTACCTTTGTCATTATCTTTTATAGTTTAATATATTCTATTGCTAATCTTAATTCACCTCATGATAATAAAAAATAAAAAATAATTATTCTAATTATCATTAAAATAAAAAATGATATTAAAATTATAAAAAAAAATATTCTTAAATAATAATTATAGAAACGCATTTATAATTATAAATAATTAATAAAATATTTTCTTTTTTGAGAGATAATTAGTTATTACTTTTTATTATTTGTTAAGTTTTTTTTAATTTTTTTATGTGGTTCAAATTAAAAATATATATATTATACAGTGAATAACATCTGTTTGATTTTTAAATTTTTATGTAATTCAAATTAAAAAATATATATTATTATTTATTAAAATAACTAATATTTGATTAATTCATTATATACAAAATTTACAGACAATAAAAATAAAAAAAAATGTAACAGTAATTTAAATTAACAAATATAAATTTAATTTTTATAAAAAATGGAAATATATATTGAAACTCATTCAATCGATTAGTTTAGACAAAAAAATTATTCAGATCGAAAAACACATAGAATTTTAAAAAATAAATATTAATATAAATTAAATTTACGTAATAATATTTATTTACAATAAAATATTTGTGTAATAAAATTTACATAGTTGTATTTTTTTATATTGTTTTATATTTATCAATTAGTTTTATCAAATACTTTTATCTTGTATTTGGACGAGAAATTTCAACAATTTCAAGAGATTAAAATATATTATATTTGAATTCTTTTTGAATTCTTTTTATTTTTTAAATAGTTTGTTTGGATAGAGTAATTAAAATGTCTTATATTTCAATCTTTTTATTTGGATAAAGAATTTAGTTTTTATTTCAAGGCAAACTCAACTTTAATATTGAGCCCGTACTGAGTTAGATCAACCTTCGACCTGGGATAACTCGCCTATACTTTTGGTCTGAGTCAACTCACGAAATTCAAACTGGGCTGATTAGGCCTAGCCTCCGGCCTAAGTCGACTCGACTTGACCTATAGCTCAGATCGATTCAGTTCGTCCTTCAGCCTAAGTTAACTCATTTTGACTTTCACTCGGGACAGACTTGGTTTGACTTCAGTCCAGACTGACTCGGCTCAACTTCGACCTAGCCGACTCGGCTCAACTTCAGTACGGCCAACTCGGCTCGTCCATAAGCCTAGACCGAATCGGCTCGACCTTCAATCTGAGCCAACTCGACTCGACTTCAGCCCGAGCCAACTTAACTGGAGTTCGACATGGATCAACTTGGTTCGACCTTCAACTTGGGATGTTTCACACTCAACTTTCGATCTAGGCCAACTCGAACTCGAGTCAACCTTCGTCTCAGACCAACTCGACTCAATCTTCACGAGTGGAATAATATTGAAGTGAAAAGTTGTGGAATATCAATTTTTTTTTATTTTTATGGATATTTGATATTCTTCTATTTTATTAATTTGAAATAGCATACAAAATTCCTTACATTTAAATTTATTTCTAATTACTTTAACCAAACAAATATTTTAATATAAAGAATTTTAAATTTTTTAAATAACTGAATTACTAAACAAACGAGTAGCTTATCAATTCATAACTTATAGATGGGAGCTTATAAATTCTATTTTATATTAATTATATATATATATATATATATATATATTTGTCTTTATTTTTTTTTTTAATTGCTCAAGTGTTGGGTGGGTGGTTACGAAAATATTTTTTTCATGTCAAAAGGAAGAACATAAATATATTTTTTTTGTGATTTGAATTATATATACATTAGTGTGAGGTGTAAAAACAATACTCGTTTTTGTGGTTTTTGAATTGAGGTTTTGAGTTTGTTTTGTAGAATTTGGAATTCACCTTGACAATGTTCGAATGTGACTTTCAAGATCGTTAGTTACAAATATTAAAGTGAGTAAATTTAATTAACTTATCGAGTTAAAAATAAGTTAAATTAATTTTGTTAATCAAAAGTTTTGTAACCAGGTTTGACCATTATTGTTCATTTAAATCTATTTTATTCTCTCCAATTATGCTATATATGTATTATAGTACTATGATCTAATCCACCTATTATTATTTCACATATTTATTGTAAATTAGTCATAATAAGAAAGTGATATTATAAATATAGAAAGTGAAAATCAAAATAACAATTTATACAATTGAATCAATAAATAAGTTTGGCATTAAAATCATTCAAACATTACTGAACAAAAGTTTAGTCTTAAAAACTAGTTAATTATTGGTGTGTGTAATTAAAAGTAGTAAGCTGTTACGATAAAACAATATAAAGAATTGTTATTTGTAAGTTATAAGTCAATTCATGTTGAAAGTAACTTGAACTCATTTAAGCCACTAGTTAACTGAAATAAATTTAAATTGATTCACATCTAAAAAAAAACAATCTTGACACATCTCTTGTACGTCTCTTCCTTGTAAAGTTTGAGGTTGTTGGTAATTGAGGATGTGTCCATATTGTAGATTGATGAAACTGAAAGATAGTTTGATTTATTATCAAAACCATTATAGTTAACAAAATATTTTGATAGAACCTAGACTCCAAATATTTTACCTAAATTTAGTCAAGTAGTTTAAAAGGGGAAGCTCCCAAATCTACAAGCGAAGTGGTGGATAGGAATGAAAAAAAAAAAGTAATACACTGATAAATATGAAAAAAAACGTGAATAAAAATCTACATACAAATAACAATTTGACACCTAAGCCAATAAAATAACAAGAAAACAGAAGCATGATGTAAGTTATAGAAGCGAATAAAAGTTCAAGTAAAACTTTGAGCGAATATGTTATTATATATAGGCATTCATATTTTTGATTTTAAGGTCAATGATATAAACATGATTTAATAATTATCATTTGCTAGATTTATTATGATTATATTATAGTAGATATTTGATAGAAAATATTGTTATTAAATTTGATCTTTTATATGATTACGAATAATAAGGAAAACGAGGCAAAGAATGAAACTCATGCGACAAGAAAAGTAACTGTATCAAACAAGAAGTCGTTGTTGAAGGTGAGAGAAAATGAGGACATAAAAGGAATAGAAGATGGGTAGAGGAAGGAGTGAACCTTGACAACGTTTTTCCACTACTAGATTTTCCATGTCATGAAATCCTTCTTCCCCTCTTATAGTTTTTCCTTCTATTTATGTTTTGTAACTTTTATGAAATACTAGAATAACGATTGTTTTGTCACTCACTTGATGTAATATAATAGTCTGTTCCTGATCTGGTTTTCTTTTTTTATATAATTACTGATTTGGTATTATAATTTTTTGAGTTTGTTCAATTTGGTATCCGAATTTTTGAAATATTCAATTTGATATCCAAATTTTATAAAGGATTCATTTCAGTATCTTCCATTAAATACTAGTTAACATCGTTTATGTTGTGTTGAGATGATACTGTGCATCGAAAATTTATATTTATCAAATAATTAGAAGGAAACAAAATTGTCATGGATGAAAGGTTCATGATTTATTATGTGACAAGTTGAATACTTTTCCCTATTCCTATAGTTTATCTCTTATCAATGTTTTACCCTTCTCCTTCAAATTATTCCTTTGTTTATATCTAGAGTTTACTACATCTCATGGCAACACTCCATTACACTACATTTTTCTCAACAAAACCCCTTTTTTCTAAGCCTGGTTATGTTCCTAAACCATCCCCAACAACACAAAAGAAAAAGTTGTTGATCTATTTTGCAAAAGTGTGAGAGAAAACTGAAGTGAAGATGGTGAGAACAGTTTTGAGAGTGAAATGAAGGAAGTGAAAGCAACAAGTACACATGAAGTTCCGAAATCCGCACACAGCACTCTGTATGTGTCATTGGGCAACAACTCTGCATGTAGCAGTGAAAGAACAATGAATGGTGATCATGTATCCCTTAGAGGAAAAACTGTTAAATATGTGCAAGGGTGCCTTCCAAGCTTGGTTTCATGGCGAGGAAGAGAAAGCTTCTTGTTCCACTGCAATGAACGACCCCCACACCTTCCACCTTCGTCCTCTACAATCTACTTGATAAATGTAGCTTCAAATTCCACCACAAACCCTAATTTCCACCACAATGTCTCAAACTCGTCCTCCCTTTCTCTACCACGAACCCTAATTTCCAAATCCACATTTAGATTTAAATTCTCTTTGCTTAATTTTTTTTCAATTAATGTAATAACTCATTTTTTTTTACTTAAGAATTTCCTTTTACAATAAATCGACGTGCACATTTCTACTACATTTTTTATGCAGAGTGCCACCTCAACACAACACAATACAAACTGTGTTAATTGATATTTAACGGAAGGTACTAAAATAAACCTTTTCAAAAAATTGAAATATCAAATTGAACATTTCAAAAGTTCAAGTACCAAAATTGAACAAATCCAAAAAATTAAGATATAAAATAAGTAATTATATCTTAATTCTTGTGTTCATAACATATAAAGATTATATATGTATCAAAATTTAAAGCTGAATTCAAACCGAGTGAAATAAATAAGAAATTTCACTTCAATAAATGGCCCATTTAAAGAGAACAATTTTATTGTTTATAGAGAAAGCATATATATTAGAAATTGGTGAAATACAAGGGTTCCCTTAAGTTCTAATTGAATGAGGTAATCTTAAATGCAAAGATCATAACATGAATTTTAATTTAATCTAAGGTAATATTCAATGCAAACATGAATTAATTTAACCTTTTAGTCTCGAAAGTTTTACATTAACCCAGTAATAAGACCGGTTTAAATATATATATATATATATATATATATATATATATATATATATATATATATATATATATATATATATATATATATATATATATATATATATATATATTTGAATAAATGAATAAATGCAAATTTTACTTTAAAATTAAAAATTATAAAATTAAATTAGACTTAAAAGTCTAATTTATAACATTTAGGTTGGACATTGTAACTTTTGCTCTTATGCGAAAGTCTTGTAAGACATATACTTTATAATTTTTTACATGCACTTTCTATAAACTTGTTGGCAGAAAATATGTTTTCAAGACAAAAAAAAAAACTTTTATTCATTTAACTTAATTTTATGGCATATGAGCATGTTGTAATATAAAGACTTTTTTTATAAGACTCGCATTTGATACTTATATCCTCAAGTTCTCTTGCATTGAAAATGCCGCAAATAATCTGTTTGTGCAATAGCATCAGACCAAAGACAGTTTAGAGACCACGCAAAAGAAATGGATTAAACAAAATTTTGGACATAAATACAAACAGTACGCAATCAAGATGTACACAAACAATGACATGCTAATAATAATAAATAAATAATATGTACAAATAGAATCGTCACCAATTCTTGCTACACTATTGCTCCTGAGTTAAGCAAGCCCTATAGTTTTTTCGCCTGTCAGGTAATATGAGTGGAATGCAAGGTTAGCTTTTTCAGCTGGAAGTTGATCCTCCACCTTTGCTACAACGGACAAATCATCAGAGTAATTAGATAACACATTGATCATAATTATCCGATAGGATATCGCCTAGTTGATAACTTAGTTCTCTGGTGTGCCAAGTCACGCGTTAGATCCAAAGTCATGCAGAAAAATGGATACAAGTTGCAATTAAGCAAACTCTGAATGCTACAACACGAGCCAATGAATGATTTCTGCAGTCATGGACCCTAGATGAACCCCAGCAACTTCCAGACTGAACATTGGAAATGTTACACGCAATGAAGGACAGAACTGTCATCGAAGAGTAAAATAATCAAATACGCCACTCAGACAGATAAATTCAACCTATACTCCAATGATTTGCACAAATGGATGATGCAATGTTATTTGAGTTATGAATGGAAGCCTTATAAGGATAGACAAGTATGAAAACAGCCATTTTTGTATATAAATTCAGGTGCCATGATAAAAAGAGAAAATTCGTGGAAAAATGAGACAGTATGCATTTACCTCCATATAATGCTTCATAGTTGAAGATAGCATGGTTAACCCTTCCGGCCAAGAACATGAGGAAACGAAGAACCAGAGGTCTGAGAAAGTGGCCTTTGGACAAATGAATGGTTTAGAAGTTGAGCAGCGGTGGGACGATCATTTGGATTAACTTGAAGGCACTGCAGGATAAAATCGGTTGCATCTCTCGAAAGGGAGTCAGGAATAGATGGTGGTACACCTTTTCCAATTTTAAATAATGCCTGCATCTGTTGTTTTAAGAGATTAATTAAAACTCAACCGTCAAAGCCAGCAATAATTCAATTTGAGACATATTAATAATGTCAAAAACCAAAATATTCTACCTAATATAAAACGTGGGACACCGAACATAGACAAAATTCATAAGTTGATGGAAAAAGATACACAAACATCCATTAAAATATATTTTTCTTTGCCCAGTTCTTCTTTTATTACATATAAATTAGTAAAATAATATATCATAAATCACACCAGTAGGTCTCTTTTGGGTGTTCTTTTTACTATTTAAGTGTATTTGTATCAGTACTCTTTACAAAATATATGTTAGCCTGAATAGTTACAAAACAGAAAAGTAAAAAAGAATGTAAAGGCGAACACATGAAACAGAAAATAAATAAATAAAAATTATGGAATTAAAATCAGAAGTGAAACTGTGAGAACTGAAGAACCTCCCTAGAGACAGAAAAAGCAAAATAACGTGTCGCATGATCACCCTTCCTGTGAACTAACAATAGTAACGTAAGTTAAGTAGCAATAATATGACATGTACCCATTCCAAATCACAGTACGGAAGTTGGCCTGTTAACATCTCCAGTACAGTGCATCCCAGACTCCATATATCAGCTGGAAGCCCATAACCCTTGTTCTTTCCTTTCACAACCTGCATATTTCAGATTAAGAAATTGATATAGCTATCAGTAAATCAAAAGACGAAACACCCAAAATGAGAAAAGTTAAGAAAGTATTAAGGTTTCAAAAGCAAAGGGAAGCTTATTTCCATATATAAGAAGGCGATAAATTATTGAAACAAGACATGTATAATCACTACCACTATCAATAATTACATCCAGCTGTTTATTACATTGATCAAGCCATATGTAAAAAATGGGACAAAGCAAAGAAAAAGGTAAAAATTAAAATTTTCATATTCTCTAATAATCTCATTTACAAAATGTGACATGATCTAATGTTACTACGGAATTTATTTCGATGGAGTTCGAATAATTCCTTGGACTCAGGGTTTTAGACCAGTAGCACAATGAATACAAATAATTTTAACTGTGACAACTAATTTCATTTAATAAGTGTACAGTTTACATATAAATGAGAGTGAGCGGAAACTAGTGTCAGAGTCATGCATCTAGCTATTAACATAACCAGTTACTGTTAAGGAAATGAATTTGAAGTTTGGAGCCATGTACACGCTCCATTAATAGATTTGGCAGAAGTTTCCATTATAAAGTATTTCTGTTCTGGTCAAAAGTAAAGATTGAAGGCAAACCTCCGGGGCCATCCAGAATGCTGTACCCTTCATTGATTTAACGTCATTCATTTTGGTTGCCTGAAAAACAAATCATAAAATGAAGTCAGAAAAATTGAAATGATAAGAAATTTAACATTACTCAGACATCTATAACTGATATCAAAATATTCTAGAAATAAAAGAAACCCTAGATCAGGAAACATAAATGGAAGAGAATGAATACCTTGGCCAATCCAAAATCTGCAAGCTTGACAGATCCGCTTGCATCCACCAATATATTTGCACATTTGATATCCCTTAAATCGGGGAAATATAATTTAGAAAATATTTACAATGATAGTTTCATCCCAATTACATAACTGGTACAGGAATGCATAAAATAGGATATCAAATGAAACCCAAGCAATAACCCAAAGACAAAATCTGCAAAACTGAAATTTCCCACATGCATGTAACCATTCAACCTGATCTTAGTCTGATATTGAAGAACATGATTTTCGTTTTTAATTATTTCAATTTGAAGCCCAACGTAACTAACAACTGGAAGAAACTAATAGGCCATCCACAAATACCGGACTATTAGCATCAAAAGGTAGTAGTTTGAGGCACGGAAATAATTGGACATCTTCTCCCTCCAAGATTCTTCTGTCCAACTCACTCCTCAACTCTCTTCTTTGGCCAAATAAGTAAAACGCAATTCAAACAATGAAAATAGAGCAAAATTTGACCAAAAAATAAAAACAATCCAGGCAAATAACAAGAAGAAAATAAAACAAATGCCACAAGTTATTTACAAAGTATATATTGCAACTACAAGACAGGACGCAAAAAGTGAAAGTTCTTTTGAAGAAAGGAAAGCAAGAACCATAGAACTCTTGCCAGCATCGTTCTAGAGAAATGAACCATACTGTGTGATTCAAAACCATGATTACCATGGAAAGTACAAGTCATATACAGGATTAAAAAAATAAAATAAAATATAGTCACCTGTGAACCACATTTCGATCATGAAGATACTTCATACCATGCAGAATCTGTCTTGTATAGGCAGATACTTGGGAATCTCGAAGAGTATACTTTTGGTAGAGGCTTCTAAGGGAACCTTTGGTTACAAACTCAAGAAAGATGTACAGCTTTGATTCATCCTGTAAAACATTGAGCAAAGTGTAAAATACAAATCATTTTGAATTATTAGAATTGCATTTTATTTTACTAGTAATTGCAGTCATGTGAATCCTTCACCATACAAACATTAGACTACATTTCATGGCCCATCATAACATCACGCCCTGATTCTTAACTACAAACATTCCGCTTATATTAGAAATCTTGTAAGAAGTTTGAGTCTTTGAAATGCGATAGGACCTGATTTCATTGGCAAAATCTGTGATGACAACTTCCAAATAGATTTAAAAATAATAGTAAACAATAAGAAGATATGAACTTGAACATAACAGAAGAAAACGAGACAAAACAGCAAATCTCAACCTGTAAACAGCAAGGAAATGTAAAAATGAGCATAAGACAGAAAAGGAAATCAGAAGAAGAAAGTACCATTTCTGTGCCATAGTATTGAACAATATTTTCATGCTCAAACTGACTCAAAAGTGCTATTTCCTGAGACAGAAGAAAAAGACAAATCTGAGAAAATAAACATAGTGGGAGAAGCATGAAGAACAGTAACATCTCAAATGATCTAATGGGGTACTGCACAAGATAGCATAATATTTATCTGATAAAACTTTTCAAAGAAGTATTCCATTATTGGAAAAGCGTGCAAAAAAAAAGAGTTATAAAGCAAAAAAGTGTAAGCCCCTCACCTGCTCCAGTTGATATACACTTTGCTTTCCCTGAGTCCCCTGATCGAGCAATGAAACTTCTTTTACAGCGAAAAAGAAGCCATCACTACAGTGATTCAGAAAGCATAATAACATGTTAGTAGATATCACTTGCACAATAACATAAATAGATGCTAAATCGTTGTAAAGCTTGGCTTCCAATTTTGTACAGAAAAAAAAAAAATTGAAGCAGCAATTTGATAGGAAGATGCTAAATTAAAAATTATCTTTTGAGATGTTTTTTGGATTTGACAAAAATCTGGCACTAAATCGCAATTACAATGTCTTGCCCCTGCAAAATCTAGCTCACTTCATTAATTTTTTCTATAGTTCTCTTTAACTAAGATTTTAAATATGTTTTAAATTGTTTATTCAACTAGATAGAAGCCATCTGTACCATTGCATCAATTTCGCATAGTGTCCAAATAACAATCTAAAAAGGTCAAAGTCATTTCCTAATCGGGATGAATAATAGAAAACTTGCAGAATTTAATTTCAGAAATTCTCTTTATCACTACTCAAAAAAAGGCTACCGACAAAGTATATTAAAAAAGACAATAGCAGGGATCCTACACAGCATGAAACTATTAAATGTTTAAAAGAACAGTTTTCTTAAGTATTGTCTTTAGGGTAATGGTTAAGACATCAAATGTAGAAAGTTTTTTTTAGGAAATTTATCAAAGAAAATCAAAAGCAATAGAAACTTCACACACACACTAGTTTTCATCTCACGTCAAACAGACATTGGACACAAAGACAACCCCACACAAAATAAAAGGATCGCTGTCATCGTGCTCTTTTGTCTGAATATCCTCGACTGACTAACATTTTTGAATTAGGTAACCAAAATCTGGAAGTTAATAAACGATGCAGACATATTGGATGAGATGGAAAAAAACCATTTTAGCTCGTCTTCAACAAAAAGGGAAGCAATAGAATTCGAATATATCATAAGCCCTTGTGCTCCTATTCTGGCCAAATATGAGAAGAAATGAAATATTTGATAATATTATCAGATACACTGCAAAATGTTTTCCACCTTCCCACCCAAAAAGAAAGTTTGCTTCAGGACACAAACTGACAATTGCTGAATCAGTTAGCTCAATTCAAAAGACGTCAACCTGCAGATTCAACGAGTTGGTTCAAGACCTATTGGACACAAGTGTGTAACATTCATCTTTAAAAAAATTGTGTAATAATCATTACTTGTGTTATCATTGGAACACCATAAAAAAGATTACTTGTGTTATCATTGGAACACCATAAAAAAGTATCAGTTTCTACAGAACAGCTAAGTCTCGCTCTTACTAATTCTGCTCAAGATAACCATTACCTACTCTTTATTTTAAAACATTTGAGTAAATATCGGATCTGGGTACGTGTTATCGGTGCATCATATCACCCACTTCTTAATTTGACAGAAACCATAACAGCACAGCCTTACCTATTTTATTTTCGTATTCACACTCACACAGCAACATTCTTGAACTAACCTTACATCCAAATCATAAACTCCAAAACTACAAACGCATTAACCCCGCCGTCAATCCCATCCACCTCATTCAAAATTTAAATTGGAAATCTCCAAAATTGCATTTAACGTAATAGAATTTTAAGTTTTAAAAACCTTCTCTACCAACTACCACTAAAGGAAAACATCACAACAAATATCCACAGCCACAATAGGAAAGGGAAGCACGCCGCACGTGCTAAAGTAGACCAGTTTTTCGAATGCCAGATAAAATAAATTGGCTGAAGGAGAGAAAAACTAATTGTGTATCTATGTGGATCATTGAAATGTTTATATAATGCATGTATGTAATTGTGCATGAACTTCCAAGTGCAAATCCCGTATAATAATAATAGTTTTAAATTTATAAATAATAAAAAAATAAGAGTATAGATGATGACGCATAAGAGAGAATGAAAAGTGAAGGGTGAATAGAATGCACTTACTCAGAAATTCCTTCATAAACGGTGCCAAACGAGCCACCCCCAAGAAACTCACCCTTCTGCCAACTTCCGGCGGTAATAATCCGCTTGATTCTCCCTTGCGGAGAAATATTGTTGGAGGTATGATCCGTGGTACTACTAGAAGAATCATCTTCGTTCGACGTGGAAAACGAACATGATTCCGAAAGCCCAGCCACGATCTCCGCAATCCTCGCTGCATTATCCACATTCTCTTCCTCTTCCCTCTTCGGGCTCGCTCTATCCACTTCCCCTTCTTCTTTCTCCGATACCTCCCTCTCTACTCCCCCTAGCGGTGCATCATTCTCTACTTCCCTCGTATGCTCGGAGTGCTTCAACGATAACCCTTCACCAATCGGAGCCAAATCCCTCAAAAGGTCCCACGTGGAACACGAGCTATCATCCACCATCTGAACTCTCACCCCCGGCGGCGGCTTCAGCATCGGTGGACGAGCACCCTTAATACCAGTGCTCGACTCATCTGCCTCCAAAACCCTAACCCCATCTCCTAATTTTTCACTAAATTCACTATCCTCTGGTGGTTTTACTATTCTCTCCTCGTTTACCTTCGGTACTTCTTCTTCTTCTTCGTCCTCTTCCTCTTCCTCGGGAATATCGAGGTTTTCGAGATTCAGTCTCGGGAGGATATCCGAAGAGGAACGAAACTTCATGGCTTCCCAGGCCGCAGCGGGAATAGAGAAGTCTTCTGGGCCGGAGAGGCCCAAACTCCGGCAAATTCGATCGAACTCTCCCTCGACGCCCTCGATTCGGAAGCTGGTGCGGTCGTAAAACTCCATAGAGCGCGTGTAGAGTGCTTCGTCGGAGGTAGACGATCCGGCGTCGTATTCAGAGTACTTGAGAGCGTTGCGGCGCTCGAGCTTGGGCTTCCTCCGCGGGTTTTTGCGATCCATGGCCTTGGTGCGGTTGCGGTGCTCAAAAATCCGAGATAGGTGATGCATCTGAATCCATCTAAAACGACGCCGCCAATGGCTTGAGCAATCGGTTGTGAAACTGAAGGGTTTGAAGAGATGTAGAGAAAGATTTGTAGTTTTCTATGGCTCTTGTGTATTGGTACGATGTTAGAAACGAAAAGCGCTTGAAGAGGGACAAAGTAAACGGAGCTGACCAGAGAGGAATGAGGGATTGATCGAGAGAGAAAGTGAAGAAAGACTGCACGCACAAGACCAGTAAACGTCGTTGAACTGGAAACACAAAACGCGGTGCCACATCGACGACCCTTGCATGACTTGGATTGCCCCCACTGCATTTTATTTTTTTTTAAATCCCATGAATAATAGGCAATAAGATTTTATTTAAAAATATTATTACCAAATTTAACTGATATTCCAATCATGTCGACTCAAGAAATATAAGTATTTTTTTTAATTAAAAACCCAATCGATTTATTCTACTTTCCAAACATTTCATTTCAGACATGGATTTTGATTAAAGAATCTCAATGTTATTAATTATTTTAATCGATGCCTAAAAACACCGATCATTAATTACTTTTTTTAATTTTTAGCCTCATTTCTTTAGCAATATATATGTATGATATTATAAATGGAGAGGTGAGATCATTCATAAGAGTTCGTGTTAATTTTTGTTAAGAATCTTTTCGGAATATCTTTATCGGAGAAAATTGAGAGTGTTAGGTAGGTTAATGAATTTCTCTCTAAACAATTAATGCCTACACAAGATTTTTCACGTGGTTATTTAACATTTTCCCATTTAAAAAACTTCATGTAGTTTTTAGCACATGAAGTGTCATTAACATTGACGATAATAATTACGAAATTTACAATAAAATAAACAACTAGTTTTGAGACTATAATACAGTATTATTTTACAATAGGTCGTCCTAATATAGAACCTTCATTTATCTAAGTCATTTTAAACAATTTAATCTATCAAAATCAATAACACGTATAAAGTAAGAAGAGTTATAAATTTATAGATATAAAATTTAGGGTTAAATATGTTTTTGTCCTTCAAGTTTAAGTGAATTTTGGAATTAGTCTATCTTCGAAACTTTGTACCAATTTAGTCTTTCATCTTTAGAAATGTGTGGATTTAGTTCTTCTTACCAACTTTTGTTAACTTTATTTGACATTTTAAACGCATTTTATAATAATATTTGAGTTAACACTGAAACGAAAATGTATCAAACTGTGTAAACAATTCAAATACTATCATGAAATGCGCTTAAAACGTCAAATAAACTTAACATAACTTGGTTAAAAGACCTAAATTCACGTATTTTTAAAGATAAATGACTAAATTGGTCAAAAGTTTTGAAAATGGACTAATTCCAAATTTCACTGAAACTTGAGGGACCAAAAAAATATTTAACCCTAAAATTTATAGCTATTGAGCATAAATATTCCAAAAATTTCAATTACATGAAATCAAATATAATCTTAGACCTAAATATGTTAAAGCCATATTCTTTAATGTGTACAAATATTAAAAAAAAAAAGGAATTTGCTTTTAAAAGTTTATTACAAAATGTTGTCTACTCGGATAATTACTCATATTAATCTAACATCTAAAATGAATACATGATACTTCAAAATTTGTAAACATTTAAGCAAAATGTTAAATAAAAATATCATTTAGGTTACATTTATTTACTCATGTAATTGAAAATTTGTTTAAAAGCACAAATACACTCATTTTCTTGAGGTGTGGATGATTGTTGCTTTTAAGGATTTATTCTATATTGTTCAAACTTCTCAAAATACAAAATGAACTTCTCAAATATTTTTTAGGAACTTGGAACTTAGAACTAGTAAGAAAACTCTAAAGGACAAATAACATACAATAAAAGAAGTAAACATAATAGATGAAAATGAGAGACAATGGGTTATTTAGAGGAGCATAAAAGCATTTATTTACAGGTGGAGTACATGGTCATATACCCCATGATCCACGAAAGAGAACTTGCAAAGGAATAAGTGCAACTCGCGATTGAAACCCTTTGACCTGCATAACGAATATGCATTACTTGGAGCATAAGAGTGTGATTTGCGATAATAGATCTACGCTTCATGGAAGTTCACTTGGAGAGGAGATCTCCAAAAATTGTGAAGCGTGGAAAGGAGATCTCCAACAAATATAACAAGATGGAACTGTTACATTGTGAATCTTTTCCCAATCCCAGTATATAAGTAACATTTCCAACAATTGTGAAATTTTTAGAATCTTTTGCAATGCTATTATTTTCACAATAATCTTCCACATGTTGCAAAAGACGCGAAATATAAAGAATGAACGAAGAAAATATTGGGTCTCATATAAGATATAATGTACCAAAGTTAGTATAACAAGTATATGAACCAATCATAGATTGAGGAACTTAACACATATTGTAGTTTGTATATTAGACTATATGAATTCAAACAATTAGTATGTGCAAAGAGTTTATCAATCATAATATACCCTCACAATCATTGTTGATATTGTTGTGTTGCGCTTACTAGACTATGCGCTTGCTAGGATTTCACGAGTGCTTTAAAGATCTTGTCAAGATCTCATGCAAACGATTTTACTCGACACTTCTATAGGTAATTTCATTAAATGTGTATTATAAATCATATGTCACCTATAAGGAATATGAAAATCATTAAAAAAATTTGTTTAGAGTTAAAATTATTATAAAACATTGAATTTTAACTACAAAATTTAGCCTCTCAATAATGCATTAATTAGCACTTTCATACACCATAGAAATGGACATTTTATTTCAAAATAATTTCAGTGCTACCAAAACTAACAAGTGACTTATTTTTATCCATGTGAGTCTTATTTCTGGGGATCTCTAATCACAGGGATTGAGTTTTCATCAATTGTTTGTTTGCAAGTCTTTGAGTCTCATTCCCTTCAATGTTTCTAAAGTCATTTTTCTTTCTGAGGGTTTCGTTAGATGATTTATTATAATTCATGTGTTTTAACATAATAAGTGGAAATTGTTATAGTTTTTAGCAAATGTTTTACCAAATTGTAGCTCAATTTCATATGTCTGGTTTTTTCATTGTAAGTTATGTTTTTAGTTGTAGCTAGTGTTAATTAACGATCACAATAAATTGAGACAAATGGGTTTGGTTTCACTCCTAATGGGATGTTTGCTAAAAAGCTTTTCAATCACTCGACCAACTTTAGTTCCAACCATCTCAAAAGCAACAATCTCTGATTTCATTGTTGATCTTGTAATAATTCTTTGCATGACTAATCTCTATGTAATCGCATCACTCCCATAAGTGGATTTTGTCTCACAAAAATATTCAATTAATATCCTTGTACCATTCTAATACCATAGGAAACCCAATATTATTAAATGACACAATCCATTGTACCTCTTAAATATTTAATGAATATTGTTAGTGCATCCAAATGTTTTTTATTAGGAGATTAAGTGTACTTACTTAGTCTACCTATTGCAAACATAATGTTTGGTCTAAAAAAACTCATTAAATACAATAAGTTAAGTATTTGAGCATATTTTTCTATATTTTTATTTAATTTAGAGTTACCATCATAAGAGATGTTTGCTAGTTTAAGGTCATAATACTCAAACTTCATAAGAAGTTTCTTAATACATTACCTCTATTCCTTATGATTTTAACTCCTAAAATCACATTGGCTTCTCCCATGTCCTTCATTTCAAACTTAGATCCCATAAACAACTTTGTTTACAAACTATATCATAGCATGTACAAAAAATTAGTATATCATCATATAAATATATAGTAGCACATTCATCATTTCCATGTTTAAGCACATGCATTCATCAATCCTTAGTTGAAAACCAACACAAAATAAAATACTATCAAGTTTTTCATGTCATTATTTTGGTATATGTTGCAATCTATATAAAAACTTTGAGAGTTTACATATTGTGTTATTTTTTTAACTATGAATTACACACCCTTTAGGTTGAGTCACATAAATTTTATTCTCTAGTTCACTCTCCGAAAAGGTTGTCTTAACACCCGTTTGGTGAATAATTAAATTATAAATGAATACTAAAGCTAACAACGCTTGAATAAATAAAATCCTAGTCACTAGGCAAGAGTATCAAAATAATCTATATTAGGTTTTATATATGTGCGTGTGCGTATGTGTTATTCTTTTAAATCCACTTACAACTAATAGGTTTTTCTCTTTTAGGTATATTTACTAAAGTCCAAATATTATTTTTTTCTTAATTGAATCAATCTCGGTCTTAATGGCCTTATGCTAATGTTGGACACTTCGAGCATTGGTAACATATAAAAAGCTTTCTATATCATTTTCAAACGTATAAACATAAAAATAATCTATGAAGCAAGTATTATTATTTATCTTTTACTTTTCCTCAAATCCTCACACATGTCATCATTATTAGTTTCAAATGTCACATTAATCTTTAATGAAAAAATAATTCTGTCTATACTATACTACTATGTTCAATCACATCATTTTTAAAAATAAGAATTTACATGTAACATTATGTTTTACATAACTTAACAACATGCAATCAAAAGTTTTAGAACCTGTTTTATTTTTCTTATGATCAAATAATATTACTTTAGCTAAACACCGAGTCTCATGGGTATCCAAGATTAGGATGACAATTTTTCCACAACATATGGCAATTTACCATTTTTCTTATGTCATGCCCTATTTTGTAAAAGTAACATTTTGTGAAATTTTTTTCTCCTTACAGATTACCAGGAGCATTAAAACTAATAAGCATATCATTCATCATTTCTTTAAAAGTCATATTTTTACTCTCAACTACTTCATTAGATTCAAGTAAATATGGTGGGTTACTCCATGAGTAATACCTTTTCAACACAAAAATCAGTTAACAAAAACATAATCACTACATTTATTCGATCTAATCCTTTGAATTTTTCAATTTATTTCATTTTGTACTTGCATCCTGTGAGTTAGAAACATATCAAATGTTTCATCCTTATGTTTGATTGAGTACACTTTGACGTATATAAAGTAATCATATATGAATGTTACAAAATATTTTATACCACCTTTAGTCGTGACTTATTTTAAGTCAACAAGATCAATATGAATTAATCTTATAAGTTTAGTTTGACATTATACAAAATGACATGTTTTCTTTATTACTTTAAATTCTACGTATATATCACATTCCATACTCTATTTCTCATGCACGTTAATTAATCATGGTCGTTGCAATTTCATGACATATGCAAAATTTACATGTCCTAATCTAGCATGTCACCTATCACTTTGACGTATATAAAGTAATCATATATGAATGTTACAAAATATTTTATACCACCTTTAGTCGTGACTTATTTTAAGTCAACAAGATCAATATGAATTAATCTTATAAGTTTAGTTTGACATTAT
>Ga0214542_1001202_pt1 | contig 52414 bp, 30 predicted proteins | sample CNSS1metaG_FD_160096 | JGI IMG/M metagenome (GOLD analysis project Ga0214542, IMG submission 160096) | Root nodule microbial communities from cowpea collected in UCLA plant growth center, Los Angeles, California, USA - CNSS1 | ecosystem: Host-associated > Plants > Roots > Nodule | place: USA... | reverse complement strand
TAGATTTTTTTTAACACACACACCTATTTAATAATATTTTTATTAATATTTTTTTACCTAATATATATTTTTTAATATATATATATATATATATATATATATACATATTTTATTAGTTTTGTTTTCTTCTTATTGTTATTTTCAATAAGTAAAAATTACATCATGATAAAATATATTTTTAATGTTTAAACTACTTCATAATAAAATACGAAATATTAGTAAACCTAGAAGATTTTCTAAGTGTTTTATTTAAAATAAATAATACAGTTTATTAAAAATAGGGATGTTACATTTGCTGAGTGGTGGTGAAGGTGGGCAGTGTAGGGTTGTACTCGCTTTCTTCCTCACTGGGCTAGTAGGCCGAAGACTTGGGGGCTTCTGACAATTCCTTGGCCTTCCTATTTTGGGTAGGGTCAGCCTCGATCTTCCTTCTTAGTCGTGAGTTTTCTTGCCTAAGTGCCTCCATTTCGTCAACATTGCGCTACCTCAGGTCAATGAGCTCTTGTTGCATCTTGACTTGGCCTTCAAGGATAGCGGCCAAGTCCGGGGTGATGTTAGCAAGCGGAGTAGGACCCGCCTCAGGCTGTTTCGTGACTCCATCTCTGCTACGAGTAGAAACCATTGTTGACAATATGCGGGTTGCTAGGTAAGGTGTTACTTCGTGTCCCATAGTGGGTGCCAATTGTTCCTGCGAAAAAAAATAAGAGAAGTCAGACACAAATATCACCTTACCTCAATCCGCAATCTCTCGAGTTGGCTCCTCCTCGGCTTGCGTATGTCATCTGTTGGTATACCCGGTTTGGACCCGTGAGGAGTTATATACGGAAAGGGCTCTGACGATCAAGTCAGCTAAAAGATTCTCAGAAAGTCAAATCTCTTGATTAAGGGATTAATGAATACGTACCTTTAATTACTAGGGTCCACGCATATTTATAGAGTTATTAATTATGTCTGGCCTTGTCGTGGGCTGGGCCACTACTTGGGTCGTAGATGGGCCTGGGCCTATCCGAGGCCCTTAGTTAATGATTATTGGTACTAGGGGCCTTGTCTGGCATATTCTAAGTATGGAATGGTCAACGGATTTCGTCTCGTCCTCTGAAGTAGGCAGCCTAAGCCACTTATACTTGTTTGTTTATTTGTTTTATAACGTAGGCGGGTTTAACCGTGCAGTTTTATTAGTTCGCCTAGGTGCAGTACACCTTCAAAGACACATAAATTATCAATCCTATTAACCTTTAATTTTGTGAAGAATCTTCATAGAAAATGAATCATAATTTTTTCCTTTAATCCGTCTTCAACCTGCACCAAATCTAAAAATAGATCAGCTCATGTAGTTTAATGTTGCCCTCTAGGCACTGTATATGTAGTGAGATAGCCAATCTATTCAGTTTCAAGGATTGGAAGAGTTTTAATAACTAGATTAAGAGAATTCATTACAAACATCTCTCCATCACTAGTGCATTTTGGACTTTCTAACTCAGATTTTATGCCTCGGTCATAGCGAAAACAAGGCATGTAAACACTAGGTGGCAGTTTTGTAATTATGCAATGTTTTATGCCCTAGTTACTAGTTGACCCGAGGCAAAAACCAATCTTATGCTTCGGTTCTAAGGGACTCGAGACCTAAAGCCTCTCTAAAATTTCCTCCTTCCCACCACTTGTAATTTTTAGATTTGAAACAAAAGCTTTATGCCTTGGTTGTTTCTAACCCGAGGCAATAAAGCCAGTTATGCCTCGGTTTGTTTGAACCCGAAGCAAAAAATGTAGCTTAGTAAGCAAAATAATTTTTTCTTTTTTTTTTTTCTGTACTTTATGGCATCAGGTGTTAGGAACCGAGGCAAAAGGTGGTGATATGCCTCGGTCTTCAATTGAACTAAGGCAGAGAAGGTGGAAAATGGAAAGGTTTCAAAAGGAAGGTCCAAAGTTGTTTCTTCTATCCTTTGCAGAAAACGTTAAAGGGAGGCTTCTTCTTCTTCTTATGTCAACAAAAGTCAACACTTATAGTTGACCAAGATTTGTGCCTAGCTTAAGTTAACCATGGTTTTAACCTAGCTTGGTGGACAAAGTAAAGTGCGTTCCACACTAAGAGTAGTGGTTATGTAGCATGCTCCCAATGAAGCAGATTTTTCATATGTAGTGGCCATATATCATGTTCCTAGTGGAGAAGCTTTTTCCAAAGTAGTGGCCATGTCATTCTAGGAGTGGAGAGGATTCCTACAAGTTAGTCGCCACATGTCCTCCTCTCAATGGAGAAGATTTCTAGACTTGCACCTTTGTGTGCCAAGATAGGATTTTTAGGATTTTGTGTCTACAAACTTTTGAGAAACCTTAGCCTATAAATAGAGTTGTGATGAATGCATATTTTTGCCCTCATTAAATGTTTAAATTTGGGGATTTAATTGAATTTGAGTGCTTAAAAGATTGAATTATTTATAATTTGTGATAATTGGGCTTATTGAACTTATGCGATAAAAATGTCATAAAAAGTGATTTTAGCTATATAAAGTATTCTTAGATATTATAACGTTTTGTTGATACAACTAAAGTTATATTTGGTTCATTAAAGGTGTGAAATTAAATTGTTCAGAGTTACAAAATCAGGCCAAAGTTAGTAAATTCTGGAAAGAATGACTGAATACACCCCTAGTTTTTACATATACACTCCTTTTTTCTCTAAAATGGGCTACGTAATCAGTTTGCACTATTACACCTCCTAAATTACTAACTTTCACCTATCCTACCACTCACAAAATAAGACTCAATCAGAAGCTAACATGTGGCATCTATCCACCACTTTTAATTAGCCAACCAAATGTTGTCGCGTGGCAATCCTGCACTAACAAATAAGTGGAGCATATAACTTAGTAGTTGACCATCTTAGCAAGATTGAAAAGGAAGAAGATAAGATTCATATTCAAGATGACTTTCCTGATGAAGTCATCCTAGCTTTGACTACTATAAAAGGTATGTTTCCTGAGCCTTGGTTTGTTGATATTGTTAACTATTTTGTTATTTCTGTTATTCCTCCCTCCTTCTCCAAGTTTGAGAAAGTCAATATGAAAAGTGAGGCAAAGTATTTTGTATGGGAAGATCCAATCTTATGGCGCATTGGTAGTGACCAAGTCATAAGGAGGTGTGTTCCAAATATCGAGATGCCTTATGTGCTTGAGTTCTGCCATTCATCACCTTTTGGTGGATATTATGGCACACAAAGGACAAGTAGGAAGGTGTTAGATTGTGGATTATATTGGTCTACTATCTTTAAATACACTTGGAGAGTGTATGAAAATTGTGAGCAATGTCAAAGAGCAACTACATCCATTACAAGAAGGGATGAGATGCCTCAACAACCTATGTTATATTGTGAGGTATTTGATGTTTGGGGTATTGATTTTATGGGTCCTTTTCCTATTGATGAGTTCACATTTTTCCCTCATTTAATGTTTAATTCTGGTATTTAATTGAATTTGTGTGCTTAAAGAGTGATTTAATTGACAATTCTGATAATTAGGCTATTTGAGCTTGTACTATAAAAATCCCTTAAAAATTGATTTTTAGTTACATAAATTATTTTTGGATATTTTAATGTTTGTTGATGTAGTTGAAGTTAAGATTAAGCTCATTTAAAGGTGGGAAAATAAATTGATTGATGTTACAAAACACCTTTAAATAAGGCTAAAATCAACAAGTTCTGCAAAAATCACTACTACACCCCTTAAATTACATATACACTCCCCTCTTTCCATATGGGCCACACAAAAACTACTTCTACACCCCTACTTTTCTCTATTTTCCCTCATAAACTAGATGCACTCAAATGCTACCATGTGGCAATCCTCAATTTTCAAATTTGACCAACCAAAACATGGCATGTGTCTAAATCCAAGCACTCATGAACCAGCCAATTAGAGCTTGTCATGTCATCATCTTCTTCTCTCCCTCACAAATCAGAAACCCTAGCTACCATGGTGCCGCACGCTGCCGGCAACAAAGCCAATGGAAGCAACGTGGATTCCACTATTGCACCAATAAAAACCCTAATGCAGCAAACTCTTATTCTGATGTGAGAGAAGAAGGAGATGCCACATGTCAGTCTACCATTGCATAGTCAAAATGGTCAAAGCTGGTCAAATAGTCAACTCTGGACAATTCTGATCAAAGTTGGTAAAGAATGGTGAAATAGTCAAACAATAGGGGTTTAATTGCGAATATTGATATTTTTGGATATCTCTGCAAATTTGGACTATCAGATCTCAAAAGGGCTTATTTGAAAATTTAATACAAGTATTAGTTGCTGATAATTTATCATCTATCTTCAAGTAATTTATTTATTTAATTATATTAGATATTAATATTATCAACCAACTATATTTGTCAAATAGTCTATATCTCTCAAAATATTTTTGAATATTTATCTTTATCTTTATTTTAAAAGATATTTGAGAGATTTTAGCAACAGAAAAGTCTAGTCCAAGTCCTATATAAAGAGACCAAGGGGGAAGCAGAAAGAACAAGCTCAAGACTTCGGAGTTTAGGAACCCTTAAGAGGGCCTAATTTTATTTCCTTTATCTCTTTATTCTTCTTCTATTTTTATTTTACTTTTGCATTCTATGGATTGCTAAACTTCTTGGGTTGGTTCCATTGTAATTTCATTATGGATTTTGTGGTTAGAATGAAATAATTTTTTTGTTCTTTTTATTATTGTTGAGGTTTTCATTCATCTATGTCTTTTATCTTTGAATCACGTAAAAAGTAATAATTTTAAATCTATATGCATGTTGATCACATGAGTTGAATGATTTTTAAATTTAATTGAGACTTTACTTTAATTTTATTTAGAAATTTTCATGTGATTAAATGAATTTTTACCAATAATTGAGACTTTACTTTGTTAAAGGTATTTACTCTAACTAAAATTAATCAAGACTTTAATTTGATTAATTAAGTTTTTTATTTGGTGAAGACATAAAAAAATAGACATGATTAGGCATAGTAAAATTTGATTAAGATTGTACTTTGGTTGAATTTACTGTGGATAATCTAAAAGTTCTCACTTTTAATTGAGACAGTATTTTGGTTAAAAGTGAGAACGCCAACAAATTAATTCAGACTTTAAATTGATTAATTTGCAAATCTACAACAATAATTAATTGAGCAATAATCTTTAGATAACCGATGATGGATCTATTTTGAAAAAGCATTGGAATCAATATATTTTCTTTAATATTGTTTTTATTTCTTCTTATCTTTTAAATTTTATTTCTTTCTTTGTTTATCTTAATCCTCTTATATATATTTTTTATTTTATTTGAATAACTCTTTTGTATAATTTTTATAAGAACTCATTTGCTAAATAGCAATTTCGTGTTCGTTGGGAGACGACTTTGGGTTACTTTACTCTTTCTATTTTGTTTACTACTTTCTTAACAATACTGAAGTTATTATAGATAAGTAGTATTAATTTGATCGTTTCACGACAACATTATCACTCATTCTTCTGGGTTTACACTAATACAAAAAAGCCTTTTAACGTCCGATATTTTTGACCTTTGACGTCTGTCCAAACACCGACGTCGTACTGGGAGACGTCAAAATAACATCAAAAAACATAACAGACGTCATTTAACGTCGAGGCAATAGGGGTCCGACGTTATCCAACGTCGAAGCTAAAAGCAGCAGACGTCAATTTTCACGCTAAATGGAACCAAAAAACAAAGCAATTTGACTTCTGTTGGGCTCTGACAGAAGTTAAATAACATCGGCCATGGTAAGCTTAGACGTTAAATAACGTCTGTCAGAGCACCACCAAACGTCAAACTACTCTGTTTTTTTTTTAAAATTTGGTTGTTTTTACAACATTTCCACACCTGAAAATCAACAAATTCCCAGAACAGTTTCATAATAATTTCAACACAATTCTGGAGTTACAGTTATATCTAATAACACTTAAGTTTCAACATATATTCTAAGCTAATATACACAATTCCCATGAATCTTCTTGCTTGTTACACTAAACATTACAAATAAAATAAACACATATCAAAGTCATAAGTTGACATACAAAAATTAATAACTTTAAACTAAATGAGTTTTAACCTTTGGATATAATACTTTAAGTTGTTGGCCTATAGGCTTACCCACAATTCTAATGAAATTTTGGAAACATAAAACATATGTTAGTTTTTATAACTAAGTAGATACATAGGTTAGGATTGAAAAAAGTAATACTTACTCTTGTAACATGTTTTTCAAAGTAGGTGAAATCTTCTTATGGCATAAATAAAATCATACAACCGTGCATTGTCTTGGAATGATGACACATAGTTGCCAATGATACCTACCATCAATCACAAGTACTTACATAAATAATTAATAATACTTCATAAAATGTTACTAGCAAAAACACATACACATCAATGTATAGCGCAAAGTATATCTCTCTATTTGACTCAACCTTCCAAGTTTGCAAATAAAGTTTAATGTGGTCATGTGAGTTTCCCGAAGGTTGAATGGTTTGAGGTTCAATGAATCCATAGATGGAAGATCGACCTTGGTCCACAATGAATCCGTAAGAAATCTACATACATAAAATAAAAATTAATGCAACAATAATATTAAAAAATCAAATACAATTAGTCCAATTTTACAAATATAATTTTATTTCATAATTTTACAAATATTATTATAAGTTTCAATTAAAAAAAGAAATAGGCCAAAAAAACTATAAAAAAAATAGTCTAAGATAAAAATTATAATTGCGAATAAAAAAATACAAGCAATTATATACATACAATGAAAAAGAGATAACAAGCAAAATAATCTTAAAACGATGCAAATGGGGATGAAAACACATAATATTCGGTTGAAAACGCCTAAAATCAATCCACAATCAAATCCCAACTAGTTTGGTGGTGAAAAATGTTCGAAACTCACCTAGAGGAGGTCGAAATAATGGTCACTGACGGGAAGGATCGCGAAACACTGCAAATGGGGATGAAAACGGAAAATATTCGGTTCAAAAGGCCTAAAATCAATCCATAATCAAATCCCAACAAGTTTGGTGGTGAAAAACGTTCGAAAATTACCTAGAGGAGCTCAGAATGGTGGTCACCAGCGGAGAAGCTTCGCGAAAAATTGGTGGCGTGACGAAACAGTTAGGGTTTCTGCGTTTCGCGCAGAGAAAACAAAAAAATTGACGTCAGAGCTGCGTGGTCAGACGTTACTTAATGTCGGTGCAGACGGGGTCAGACGTTAAATTAAGTCGGGGCAGAGTGGGTCAGACGTTAAATTAAGTCGGGGGTAGAGAGCTCAGATGTTAATTTTTACATAATGTCGGGGTACTGTAGGTCAGACGTTAAATTACGTCTGTGATAGAATAGGCAGACATTAAAAAAGTCAAATAATTTACAAAAATGCCACCGGTCATTTTTAACGTGGGATTTTTTCTAGACAGACATTATATGGGTGACGTTATAGGGATATTTTGTGTTAGTGTTACTTATATTTTGCTTGTTGTAGACTATGTCTCCAAGTAGGTGGAAGTCATAGCTATAAGGACTAATGATGCTCGAGTTGTCATGGATTTTGTCAAGTCTAACATTTTATGTAGGTTAGGGACACCATAAGCCATCATTAATAACTAGGGGCCCATTTTTGTAATAAGCTACTTGAGACAATGTCAAAGAAATACGAGGTGACACATCGCATTGCTACATCATATCACTCCCAAAATAATGGGCAAGTTGAGATCTTTGATAGGGAGATCAAGAAAATCTTGCAGAAATTGGTAAAGCCTAGCAGAAAGGATTGAGCCACAAGATTAGATAATGCACTTTGGGCACATAGTGCTTACAAAGCATTTATAGGTAAGTTACCTTTTAGGGTTGTTTTTGGAAATGCTTGTCACTTACCTGTGGAAATTGAACATCGGGCTTATTGGGTCGTGAAATCTTGTAACGTGGACTTGGATAAAGCGGGAATAGAACGGAAACTCTAGTTGCAAGAACTAGAGGAAATTAGATTGATAGCCTATGAAAACTCAAAATTCTACAAAGAGAAAATGAAGAAATTCCTTGACCAAAAGCTTGTGGCTAGAAAAGATTTCCAGGTAGGGCAAAAGGTGTTATTGTACAAATCTAAGATAGGTCACATCAGTGGTAAGTTGCGCTCCACTTGGGAAGGGCCATTCATTGTTACACAAGTATTTTCTTATGGAGTAGTGGAGATCAAAGAAGAATTTTCAAAGTTAATGGACATTGTCTTCAAATATTTAATAAAAATCAAGATATGTTGAATAAGACGATGGATGGGACGCACTTGACTTCTCCCGCATACCTTCCGCCTTGAGCAATGGCGGACCTTGATCAATAATTTTGGGGGAGCCAAAATAATATACTCAAAATTCAAAATTTATATATTTAATTATTGTCAGTAATATAATAAAAATAAAAATAAAAGTAAATAATTAATTTAGTGTAACCGTACCTACACAAGAAATCACACATATACAAAGGATTGTCGTTCATTCTTTCAGATTTTTTAACTCATCAATAATTAAATCAAAACTAAAATTTTCAACTATTTATTTTTCAATGTAAATATAAACTCGTTCCAAGGAATTAATATAAAGCATGTTCCTCTAATTGAACAATATGATCATTTGTATCATGATTCAGGATACGTAAAGATATGATATTAAATTTGAATTGTTTTCATCGTCACGAAAAACTTTCTTTTTATAACTTTAAAAGATAAATATATTCTTCTATTCTTCATCAATATATCTATTTCTTTTTAAGTTTAAGATTAAAAATAATTTATCATAATTTAATTAAAAAAATAAAAACTTAAGAGTCATTAAAAGAAAAAAAAAATCAATGATAATCAAGTTTCAATTAAAAGATAGTTATGAAAACACATAGTACAATCTTTTTTCTCCCATAATCATAAAAGAAATGAATATAAGGCTCATGTGGTAAAAAATAATGTTAACTATTGAACAAATATTTCAGTATTAAGTGATACAAGAAAATTACCTTTTCTCTTCATGAATGAAAAAGAACAAATGAGAAATGAAAGCAAAAATAATAAATTTGTATTTAACTATTTTTTTTTTTTCAAAACAGAAAAAAAAAACATGTGAGAGTGTGAAATCATAATAAGTTGTGGAAAACTTAAAAATAAAATGAGAAAGAAAATAAAAAATATCTTAATAAATATTTTTATTCTTCGTTACATTTGATTTTATGTTTTATTATTTATTAACATTAAATATTATGTCTTATAAAATAAAAAGAAAGATACCTAATTTAAATTCTATCAATTTTTAATATATGTTGCATATAATTTAAAAAATGAAAAAAATTAATATGTATATATATATATATATATATAATATAAAAAAATTAAAAATTAAGGAGGGGCATGGCCCTTCCCTACCACAATAAAGCTCCGCCACTGGCCTTGAGAAATTAAATACCCTTCATATTTTTTCTTTGCATTCTAGATATATTGAATATATTGAGGACAATGCATGGATTAAGTGTGGGGGTGTGGGGAAACAATGTATTTTTGTTTCCTATGTTGATTTTGTTTTTGTTTTCTATTTGTTTTGTTTGCATTTTTTTTTAAATTCCTGTTTTCAATAAACATATTTGCATGGGACAATCATAATTCTAGAGAAATATAAGTCGTGTTGATATGAATGGATTGTTTCTATGATTTGCTAATTGAATTGATTTCAGAATTATTAGATTAAATCTTTTGTGAAAGAGTTTTGACCTAGTGATTTGAGCTTTAAGGTAAAGGATGGACCTCTATTTGTCATTCCTATTTTTATTAAGTGACTTGCTCATGCTTATTTATTCTCAAATGTTTAACTTGATTCTTTTGTTTTGCAACTTCGTGAATATGTATGATTTCATACGATGGAGGCATTCTTATTTTTAGCTACTTGTTTTAAGTCCAATGTAAACCCTTAAAAAGGAAAAGATCATGTTTCTCCTTAGCTTATGACTAAAAAAGGAGCTAATGGATTATGTTAGGATAGGTTAAGGAATAAAGTGTGGGGATGAGTATCTTGCCCACAAAATAATGAAAATGGAAAAAATGAAGAAAACAAAAGTGATGAAAGAGTTTTGAAAAAAAATATAGAAAAATAATTCCTTTATCAGAAAGAGCAAGAAATGAAAAAGAGTTGTTTTTGAAATTATGCTCCACTATTCTTTCTATATTTATATTTCAAAAACACAAAAATCTTGAAAAATTTTCCTACCTTCGCCTTAGCCCCATTACAACTTTTGAAAAGACTTCGTGATCTTTTGCTGCATGTTTTCTAAGAGTTTGTGAATATTAGAGAGTCTTGTTAAATATCATGTGTTTACTTACATGAGTATTTTGAGTGAAAACACAAGCTAAAGCACTTGAGTGAATTTTGACAAAATATACATTTTAATCTTGAGTGATATCTTTCATATTTAATTTTCATGTATATTTAAAATATTAACTCACGTGTGAAAAATGGAATATTTCCGTTTGTACATGGTAACTTGATTTCTAGGAGATTGACTTGTTTCCAATGATGTTCATTCCTTTGATCCAGTGTAAATATGAAATAAAATACCCTAGAACAAAGTATTGAAATTACTCAATTTTGCCAGGAGTGCAAAAGGATAAGTGTGGCGGTGTGATGAGTTCATATTTTTGCCCTTATTTAATGTTTAATTTTGGGTATTTAATTGAATTTTTGTGCTTAAGGATTGATTTAATCAGGATTTTTGATAATTGGGCTTATTGAGTTCGTGAGATAAAAATAGATTAAAAAGTTATTTTAGTCGCATAAAATATTATTGGATATTCTAACATTTATTAATGCAGTTGAAATTTAATTTGGGTAATTAAAAGTATGGAATTGAAATTTTTTGAGAAATAATTCAAAGAGCTAAATGCATCCCTGGTTTTTAGTTATGCACCACCATTTTTTGATGGCCACTCAAAACCTACTTCTACACCCCTACCTTTGTTTATTTTCTTCCCTTCTATTTCTTAAACTCAACTCAAGTAGATCATGCCATGTGACAATCCTCCACTAATTAAACTGACCAGCCTGAACATGACACGTGTCAGCATCCAAGCACTCAAAAATCACCCAATCAAATGTTGCCATGTCATCATCTTCAACCTTCGCCCAAATCAGAAACCCTAGCCTCCATCTTCACCAAGCTTTTACCGCCGTCGTCAATAGCCACGTCATCACCTGAACAAAACCAAAAGCCACCGCGCTCCACAACCATCAACGTCGTTCCACCATTCTTGTGCCTGGGCCACCACTAAAACAACCACCTACAACCATCAACCATGGCAGCTGCCATGCAAGCTTTCACAAAGACCATTTGAAGTTGTGTCTCAACCACCACTACTTTGTCGTTCAATGATCCCACAAGTTCCACCATCTTCATCACTACAGTTCACAAACCCTAAACGTGAGTACTATGCGCATCTTCACGTGTCCAACTCGTGCAACCTTCGTACCTGCACATCAAACCAAATCAGAATCCACCGCGAGTAGACTTGACGCAACCAACAAACTCACCACGAACCTGAGATTCATGACATCATCTTTACACATTAGCACCTGCACCACCATCACCACTGTAACGTGAAAAAATTCGAAAATGAAGCACCTGAACCATTCCTCCTTGAAGCCACCTTCGCGCTTCCATTACAGCACCTCCATCCACGCGTAGAGAATCCACTAGAAACGCAAACCACAATGCGAGCAGTGCCTTCATCATCATTCATATTCATCCACCATTAAGGCCAAAATAATTATATCAAAAGATAAAAGATTTCAGCAACAAAAAAAATAAGATTCAAGTCCAATCAAGGCCTAAGTAAAGAGAACCAAGGGAGCAAAAGAAAGACACTTGGCAACTCTCTAATTTAGGCAGCTACCATCCACCACATCTCTATTTTTCCATCCTTTTTTTTCTTATTCATCATTTTTCATGTATTTCATCCAATCCACAGGGGGCTAAACTTTTAAGGTTGGTTCAACTGTAATTTTATTATGGATTTTGAAGTTAAAATAAAATAGTTTTTTTGTTCTTTTGATTATTGTTATGGTTTTCATTTATCTATGTCCTTTGATTCTTAATCCAATAGAAAATAATGATTTCAAATCTATATGCATGCTAATCATATGAGTTGAAGGATTTTTAAATTCAATTGAGACTTTACTTGATTTTATTTAGAAACTATCATGTGATTAAATAAGTTTTTATCAATAATTGATACTTTATTTTGATTAAAGGTAATCACTTTAATTAAAATTAGTCAAGACTTTACTTTGATCAATTAAGTTTTTTATTTGGTGAGGAAACAAAGGAATAGACATGATTAGACATAATAAAATTTGATTGAGATGTACATTAGTTGAGTTTACTATGGATAATCTAAAAGTTCTCACTCTTAATTGAGACTTTACTTTGGTTAAAAGTGAGCACGCCAACAAATGAATTTAGACTTTAGATTTATTCATTTGTAAATCTACAACAATAATTAATTTAACAATAATCTTTAGATAACCGGTGATGAATCTATTTTGAAAATAGTGAAATTATCCTGTTTTACTATAATTTTTTTTAATATTTTTTTAATTAGCGGTTTCATTTATTCTCAAATTCTTCTTGATACTTTTTGCATATCATTCGTATAGTTTTAATTGCATTATAAGAATCAGATATTGAAAATCAATTTTGTGTTTGTTGGGAGATGACTCAAGGTTAGCTTAACCCTCTCTTGTTTGTTCACTACTAACTTGGCAATACTTAAGTTACTATAGTTAAGTAATGGAAATTTGATCGTGTCAACGACATCGTTATTAGTCATGTTCCATTATTAACATCAATCTTGTAGTTCAGTAAAGAACGCCTTCGGCCCAAGATAACCCGTCTAAACATTCAACAAGCCAATTCGTCTCGATCTTTGGCTTGGGTAGACTCGTCTAAATCTTTTGCAAATCTTGGCCAAACTCGACCATTTAATCTAACTTAATCTAGGTCCCGAGAACCCCACCTCAATCTTCATTCCAAGTCGGCCCGTCTTGACTGTGGTCCCAACCCAGACCATCCTGATCTTCAGTCCGTGTCTACATTTGCGTGAGAATGACCCATGTCAACCTTCGTGAAGTCAACTTATCTTAACCGTTCGCTCGACCATGATCGTCTCGACCAATGGCTTGACGCGGCCCATCTCGAACTATAGATTAGTACGACCCATCTCGACTTTCGACCTAGGCCATTTTCTTTAGATCTTGGGCCTAGTCGACACGTCTCGATCACAACTTGGCTTGACTCAACATTTAGCCTAGTTCCACCTTGGTCGCCCCATCTCAAACTTCGACCTAAGTCAATCCGCCGTAACCTTCATTTTGGGCCACTCCATCACGACCGTTAGCCTGTCCCTACCCGTCTCAACCTTTGACCCAAACTGGTGATGAATCATTATTTTCCTCTATTTTTTACCTTTTTGTATCCATCTTGATGGATGTTTAGTAATTAATTGCTATTGTTAGTGTGTTCTCATTTATTGGGCTTCATTGGACCACTAATTCAAATTTTAATTAATTGGGATTTGCTTAGTCTAATTTTTGTTTCTAAATTATTATGCAGTTTTTTCGTGAAGCATTTTTTGGCTTGGAAATTAATTTTATGATGAAGAGAAAGAGTGTCACATCTGCACAACACATTAGTGCGAGTGTTTATTTTAACCCAATGGAAATTTGAGGATGGGCCACTGTTTATTTTAGTCTAATGGCAATTTTGTAATTATGATTCCCATAATGACATTTTTATAATAATGAACATAGTGTGGTGATGGGATTTCGTTGGGGTTTAGGGTTGTAGGTAGCAGAACCCTTATTTTAGAGTTTGTCTCTTCTTCTCACATTTTTGGAGTCATAGCTACTGAAATTCGTTTTTGCTGCATTTTGAAGAACACCCAACTAGGGATTTTTGTTTTAGCTCATCTAATTCCCATTTTCAACTCTTTTGGTTCGAGTTTTCTTCTCCTTTGTTCATTGAATGATGTATTTCATTTTGGTTATATTCTGTTTGGAATCCATTTCCAAGGAGAGTTGACCTTGTAGTTGATTCCCAAAAAAGAATAAGCTTTGAGGTTTTTGGTTCAATAATTTGGTATTGTTTTATGCTATGGGTTTCTTTTCATCAATTAATCTCCTTGGGTATTTTGAAATCTTTGTATGCTTAAGATGCAATGGGTTTTTTTCATGGTTAAGTAAGTTTGTATTCATGCTTAATGAATATGGATTGCTTATTCTATGAGTGGGATTAATTGATGTGTGCGTTGCTTGGATGGATAATGAAACTTTGTTAATCTTCGCTTAGTTGATTAAAAACGAGTGGATTAAGAGTTAACCTAACAGATCACTAATTTTTCAACCAATGATAAGTGAAATTGCATTTGAATCAAGGAGTCAACAAGTTTTAATCACTATTTTATTGAATTTTGTTCTTGTTTCGAACTACGGTTTGAACTACAACCCTCTCTCTTTGTTGTGTTTGGAACCTTTGAATGATAGTATTGGTCATTGGGAGACGACCATGAGTTAGCTCCTGAGTACTATATTTAAACTATTTTATTTGTTCGGGTACGACCTCGATCACCTGGATCATCTCAACAAGTGCTTGTTTCGGCCAGGCCTGGTCATTCTTAAACTTTGGCTTGGGTTGGCCCATCTCAAGCTTCAGCCTAGGCTCGTTCGTCTCGATCTTTGGCTTGGGATAACCCATCTTGACTTGACTCAATGCTTGAACCACCTTAGCCCTGTTTAGCTCCTCTCGAACATCGATCCAAGTCCGCCCATCATAGCCTTCATTTTGGATCGACCCATCTCAACCATTAACCTGACCTACATTGTCTCAACCTTCGCTTGGGGCATGACATCTCGATCTTCATCCCGGATCGGCTCGTCTTGTTCTTCGGTTCGACTCGGATCGACTCGATGGTTAGCTTAGCTTAGCTCAAGTCGACCTGTCTTGAACTTCGACCTGGATTTGCACACCTTAACCTTTGTTCTGGCAAGGCTCGTATCGATCGTTGGCCCAAACTGGACTATCTTAACCGTTAGACAATCTCAACCTTTGGCCCGATCCAGTTCGTCTCTACCTTTGTCCTAGGACGACCTACCACCTTTGCTCAACGACGACGTGCACCAACTATTGCTCTTACCGGATTGCCTCGCCTTTAGCCTTGCCCAACCCGTCTTTACTTTTGGCCCGATAGTTGGGAATTGAACTTAAGACCTCCTTTATTAACAAGCTCTAGGCATCAGAACTACAAAACCATTTAATTATAAATCACTCTAATAATATTAATAAAAACTTCACTGTACTCATTTATTCTACTAAAACTAATTATTTTTCTTGGATCTTATAATAATTATTATAGATAAAATGACATCAAAGTTCTTGTCTTTAATAATTATCGTTGGTAAATTTTATCGCTAAAATTCGTCGATACTTAATTTTTTTCGAAATTTATCGACAAAATGGTCAACAAGTTTTGTGCAGGGAGAGGAGCAATAATTACCAATAGATAATTATAGATGAATTTATAATCGGTGATAATTATCGACAAATTTTAATTTTCATTAATTATGGATAAATGTTTTTAATTTGTTAGATAAAATTAACCGTTGCTTTCATATTAGAAATTATTTTCTTTTACACGCGAAATATTACTATTACCTATAAAATTTTCCCCATTAATAATTCTTTTTGAAGTGTTTATACATATATTGTATTTTTGTGACAAACGAATAAAAAGTAATCTCAAATATGCACATAATTAGAGAAAATCTCTTCTCCCTTTAAAAAACAACAAATACAACAGTGTTTTGTTAACATCTGTTTCTCATTATTGTTATTTGAATCCAATGCTTTTTCACTAAGTGTTCTTGACTTGTTCTTTGATTATGTTTTGAAAATCAATAAAATTTCCCTTCTCACTTTCGTGAAGTTTAAACGCATCGATCATTTCCTGTGTAGAGAGTATTTACTCCGATGTGTTCTTTCAGCCAAAGCCTTGCTCTTTAGGCAAGATTGTTCTTCTCTTTCTCTTGATATTTTATTCCCCACGCCTCTCTTGTCCACTTTTGCGCATGTTTTCCTTTCAAACGCATGTTCATGTGCTCTCGAGTTAATCATTTTCTCATCTTTTGTCAAATAATCCTTAACCTCACCATCTTTTGAAACTGCACTACGACCAAACTTCGTAATTCTTGAGGTATTGGCGTCTCTAGTTTTCCATGTACAAGTCCTTGAATTTCTTGCATCTTTCAACATTTGTCCACTTTGAATCTCCGAGACAGCCCTTGTAGACACCAGCAAATTATTATCCTGCAAAAACAAAATGGAAAATTCTATTTACTTCGACTCAAATCAAAATCCAAAAGGGATTCATTCATGTACAACTAACCATATCAAAATATCCAATATTGGGTGATGGCATTCGGAGACCAGAAGGCTTCTCAGTTCTCGAAGCATGAAATGAAACATGTGAACCAACGCTTTCAGTCACTGATGATGCAGAAGAGAACCAATCAATGGATACTAAAGGTGATATGCAACAAAAGTTCTTTCCAACAGATGAATAAGATAGGTGACAACACTTTCCTGCAATCAATAGTCCTTGCTTTAAATTCCACAGAATGAAGGATAGTAAGAAAATAATTATGGTTGTCTTGTGTTTAGAAACCTACCACTTGCTTTGAGAGTTTTGTTTCCCTCTTTCACTTCATTTGGAAACATAGGAATTCTTTTGGTGGGAGTTATTGGGGTATTTCTTCTAACTCGACTTTGTATCTTTGGTGGCTTTAGATGTGATGAGAGATCAGATCTTCCACTTGGAGAAGAAAACTTTCACAAGTAGAAATATGTCAGTTTTGTGACTAATAAAGACACCAGAATAACAGCAAAAAAAATTCAACAAAAGAATCCAAATTCTCTTATTCGTGCGATCAATGTTTTTAATGCAGTGTTGAATATTGTATATAAGTTAGAATAAATAATAATATCATAATATATAGACAGAGGCTAATTCCTTTTATCTTTCCATCCATTAACAAACTGAATTCATCATGTGATTACTTCTAATAATTCATTGTCATTTGTCAGTATAAAACCTTAGTGAGCATGGTATGCTTGATTTAGCTGAGTATAACATGTTTCTGAAAGACAATTTGATCACTTGGAAGAGTTAAAATTAAGATAGAGTATCTCGTTAGAAACTGAATTTTAAGGGGTTGCTCAAAGTGTATTTGAAGGATTTAAGATAAAAATAATATTAGATGATCTTAAAATAAAAATTGACATTCCTATAGAGTTGTACTTATGATAATAAGATAATCATGAGCATTGTTCATAATCTGGTACAACAAGGTCGAATAAACATATTTAAATTGACACGTTTTCCGTGAAAGATAATTTTGACATGAGTTTGGTAGTCACAACTCATAAGACTTCAGTAAGAAACTTCGTCGATTCATATAGTTATTATCTTATAATTAAGATGAAAATAATTTCCCAACTTGAAGGTGAATTATAAATAGGAGATTATTAAAATTAAAATGTTCCAATATCTTTATTCGGCAAAAATATCTCTAAAATTTACAGTTTTATTTCAATTTATTTGTCTTTTTTTTCAGAGAAATTTTTACTCGTGTAGAACATGAGAAGTTAATAAAAAAAAAAATTTATCTCTATTCCCTTTGCAAGTATTTGCATGAACTGATAAAACCGTCCTTCACACAAATAATATTAGTGAAAGAACGAACCTTCAATTTGGGGACAGAATCCACATCCATCCTTTTTGTTGCTGAAAGTAACCAAAAGAAGTAATATAATTGAGTAAAAGTGGAATGCATGAATCATCCACGAGTATTTGTTTTTCATATAATAATATTTATAGTTACTATCAAATGTGATAAAACATAAAAGTAATATAAAGGATAGATGAAGAGCCAAAAAAGAAAAAAAAACAGTGACGATTACCAAATAAAACAATATTGTCTAATGCAGAAAGGGAAAAAAAGTATTTTTGACAAAACCCATATGCAAGAATGGAAGTTGCTTCCATATACAGCCTACTAAATATGCAGAATATATAAACAACCTTTCTTTAACAAAAGGTTAATGACATAAAAGTCTCGTACTTACAAAAAACATTTTGAATGTTTCTGCAACCTGAATCAACCGTGTTCGATGATTGATGCTGCACCGAAATCTCTTGGCTTGTTGATGATGATCCGTCGTTGTCAATAGTACGATTTGACTCGGATGAGATCCTTAGTTCTTCTATTTGAGGAAGCATACCCATTTCGGATTTCTTATGCCCTTTGTTTAGAAGCGATAACTCCTCATGATTTAAAATTCCTGATAAACCAAAGTCCAAAAGTATAAACATCAAGAACACACACTTAACAACAAGAAGTAAAAGGTTGATATATAAATCATATCAAACACACCTTCACTTGTGAAAAAAGCACTGTCCCAAGCTAAACTCTTCCTTAAATTGAATCCATCAGTTACAGTTTTAATTTCAGGTTTCAGATTGTTGAAATACAAATGATGATCCTGTTCAGGTCTCAACATCTCATAACCATTCTCAGTTTGTAATGAATTTGAAGTACTGAACAACTCCTCCAGTTCTAGAATTCCTGAGGATGAATGAGGTGATGAATGTGAAAACAATGAAATTATTTGAATACATTTCCACTGGAATATGAATGATACCAGAACTTGTGGAAAAGGCACTATCCCATGCCAAACTCTTTCTCAAATCATACTTCAGCTTAGATTTTAAAGACTGCAGGTCCTTTTTTTCTATATGTGCTTCCTTTATATCTTCAGTTTCCCCATTGCTAAACACGTTAAAACCATCAAGCTTCTTTCTCATATCTGATTCTGCAGCCAATTCAAGTTTCAACTTTCTTATTTATGGCAGCAAGAAATTCAAATACGGAATAGAAGGAACTATTTCAAGGTTTGGTTCTACAAAGATTAGCTTCCAAAATACGGTGTGCTTGTGTTCAAGATGGTTTCTTTCTTAGTCAAACCTTTCTACTTTTATAAAAAATCTCCTTGCATGAAAAGATAGAGAATGATAAGCAAAGACAACTTGCAGTTCAAAATATTTGAATGCTTTTAGGTGAAGTCTTGATAACTATTCTTGAATAGATAGAGCAAAATACCAGAGAAAAGATTCAAATAAGTACTCCAAATAAAGAAAAGAATAAAGAAATGTCACATATACTCACCCAACTATGGAAGTTTTTGAACGTGATGATGATCAATCCTTCTTCTTCAAGATTCGTGTATGGTTCTGGGTTTTCTACACCAGACGCAAAAGAACAATCAGATTGAAATTCAAACGCTCATTATGGAACGATCCTTTATTATTCTAAAACTGTCGCTGTTGGGATTCAATTGCTTTAGCTACAATGGTTATTTTGTCATAACACCTCATTGATTCTCACCATTATTCTAATTTAAATTTATTAGCACACGAAAAAGAAAGTTATGATAATGCTGTTGATTTTAGAAGATTTCTTCTGCAACTATAGCACTAATTATCATGATAAAAAAAAAACTACGAATTATTGTACAATATAATAAACTTACTGATTTATATATAATTACTTTATAGATTTTTTTAGAGTAATATTTTATAGGCTTAATGATTTGTATTTGAACGAAGGTATAAAATGTTTTAAAACCATTACACAATTAGTAACCCGGTTGTAATTAATTCGGGATTCTCACTTTATGCTGCCAAACGATTACGAATATTTTCTTATTCAACAGGTTAAACATGAATTCCTAAAGTTTACATTTTTAATTGATATCCTATTTATTAATATTATTGGAAAAATATAAAGCTCAGTCCTTGTAAGGCCCTATTCTTTTATGTCTTTAACGAGAAGGGCTGCCCCGAAATCTAATGGGTCTAAAAGTTGGCCCAAAGTATAAAGTTGAACCCTAGTCTGTCCTAACATTTTCACTTTCACTCTTTCAGAAAAATCAGCCGTCACCTTACTTCCCTCTCACAGAACGCTCTGCTAAGGTTTGCTCTAGGTCTTCTTCGAGCTAACTCACACCAGTTCCTACTCCACCTTGTTGACCATCCTAGGGACAGTTGTGTTCACGGTGTGCGTGTTAGAGCGTTCCACTAGCTTGTTTTTCAGTTACGGGAAGCTAGGGTTCGCCCTTTCTTTTGAGTGATACTGTGTTCGCCTCTGTTTTGCCGTCTAAATATGTTTAGTATGTTGATATGAACTTGAGTATGATAATTTTGAGCCATTGGTGATTTGTTGAGTGGTAATGCACGAGAGAACAGTGGTGAACTCTGGTTTTCTCGCCCAAGCGAGCCTGTCTCGCCTAGGCGAGATCAACAGAGGCTCGCCCAAGATGTTTCACACGGGCGGTCGCTCAGGCGACTCACGTTGCTCTTGAGCGAGCAAGCATCGCGCCCAAACGAGAGGGGTCTCGCCTAAGCGAGATCCTGCATGAGGCTACTGTTCCCCTTTTCGAGCCCTCGCCTAGGCGAAGGGGCTCGCCTGAGTGAGAGCTTCTCGCCTAAGCGAGACCCTTCAGCTTAAGCGAGGGGCTGGGCGAGACAGTGCACTGTTTAGCTGTTTTATTGCTCTTGGATGATTGATATTTGTTTGGGTATGATTGTTATGATGAGAAATATATATAGTGGATTGATATGTATGCGTGATATGATTCATGAATGGTGAATGATGGGTATTGTGGGAACTTGGCATCTGAACTAAATGGGATGGTGTATGAGTCGTGATTTGTGAGTTGTAACATGATGTGAGTATGATAATTGTATGAGAAGAATCATGGCATTGAAATGATGAGTTTAGTATGAGTTCGACATGAGATATGAAAGAGTTGGTACCAATGTGGCATGATAATAATATGAGTTGGAGTTCCATATCCAAGGTTCGAGAATAATGAGTTGGTATGGTTTGGCTGGGAATACGAAATAGATGAATTATGAGGAACTGTATGTGATGTATAAGTATCTATCTGTGGGTGTGCATGCTGAATCCGTTTGACTGATTAAGAATGTTTGGTCCGTGTCAGTGCGTAATTCCTTGGGAATCTCTAGGTGAGATTCTCAAGGTCGTGCTTCAGTGGTCGGGACGTAATCCCATGGCCCTTGTTAGTGTAACATCCCTAGGGAATATTACTTAAAAATAAATATTAAAAATAAATAATTGCATTAATAGCCATCTCGATAAAAATCCCAACGCGGGAAAATTTTTAATTTAACAAGATAGCGCACCAAAATTTATAACTGAATTCATAACTGATTACAAGTTACCAAAAATTGTATTTAAAACATAAATTACAATTTATCATAAACCTTAGCACTACTCCCATGCTAGCCCTCACTCCGCCATCTGAGCATCCTCAGCACCACCTGTATCAACATCTGCTCCCGTGTAACGAGTTACACAATCATCGCCACACACAAACAGAAAGGGTGAGCTGAGAAAATAAAATAACAAGCATGTAAACACAAGATAGTTCATTCACCCATCTTAATCATTATCTATGAATCTTGGCCAAGACCCTAACCCCAAGACTTAACAGTCTTCAAGCCATACAATTGGTTAGCCTTGGACTCGGGAATCTGATGCTCACACGAACCTGCCCGCTCGTGGTCCTGCTTCTACGAACCTCCCCGCTCGTAGTCCTGCTCTACGGACCTACCCGCCCGTAGTCCAACACATGTGATCCACCAGTATGAATGTATTCAATTAGTTCAATTATTTTTTAATCGACTGATTTCACTTAAGTCAAATGAAATCAACAAATTGTACGAACAAATTAACCTGTTGAGTTCACTTAAGACCAAACTATATAAGTTGTTTTTTAGATGAGGCAAGATTTTGAGTTTTTGAGTGCGAAAAACAATCATTCATCTCTAGAAACATCTCTCTCTGAATCACATAGTTGCAAGTGGTTATTTGAATATCTTTGTTGATCTTAGAGGCATTTTGGCTTGATTGGAGCTTCAAGAAATCGAGTATGGTTGGCTAGGGAGAGCCACCACCAAATTTTGTAGTTCTTGTGCCTCTTGTTGTGTTCCTGGTGTGATTCTAGGATTGTAAGTGTGTTTCTTACAATAGTGTGGTTGAGATTTTTGTGAGTCAAAAATCTTGGTGTTTCTATTGTTCAAAAGTATAATCTTGGTTTGAGTTTTGTAAAACTATTTAGTGGAAACCAGACTTTGGTTGTCTAGGTAAACTGGATGTAGCTTTGTGATTAAGTGAACCAGTATAAAAATAATTGTCCAATTCTTTTTCCCTCGTCTTGCTCACTTCAAAATCTCAAGAAATCAAGCAAATCAATCTTTGTTGTGTTTGCATGTGTTTTTGTGTTATCTGGTAGTGTAATCTTCTTGAAAATACTGTTTGGAACGAATCTTGTGTGAGGTAGCATGTAGTTTGAGTGCGATTTGAAAATTTTGTGTTTTGCATAATTTCCTAGTATTTTAGTCGATTGTTTTGAAATTTTAATATGTTGATTCATAATGTATGAACATATCAACATGTTGTTTTTATTTTTTATCGGTTGAAAGTGTATTGTACTATAGCTTTTGCATTTGAATTTTGTGGTCCAATTAATTCAAAAAAAAATTTTTTTTATTTTTTTTTAAATAATTCCACCCCCCCCCCCCCCCCCCTTCTTGGTTTAAACTACGATTTCATTACTAACAATAACCACTATAAGGATAAATGACTTATGATTATTTTAAAGATATTTGAGAGATTTCAACAATAGAAAGTCAAATCCAAGCCCAATCTAGTCTTATATAAAGAGACCAAGGGGAACCAAAAAGGCAAGTTCAGAACATTAAAGTTTAGGAACCCTTTAGGGAGAGCCTAATTTCGTCCTCTCTCTCTACCTTCCTTTTATTTTGATGTTATTTCTACATTTCATGGAGTGTTAAACCTCTAGGGTTGGTTCCATTGTAATTTCTTAACTGGATTCTAATGTTATAGTAAATAAATTTGTTTGTTCTTTTGATTCCTATTTTGATTTATTTTTATCTATATCTTTTGTTCCTTAATCAAGTAAATGTAATGATTTTTACATCGTAACAAGTTAGCTCGGGATTAAATCTACCTAACAATCATATGAGTGCAAAGGTTTTTAAATTTAGAAACTTTCATATGATTGAATGAGTTTTTGCTAATAATTGAAAAATTACTTTGATTAAAGATGAAAACTTTGATTAAAATTAATCAAGAAGTTACTTTGGTTGATTAGATTTTTACTATATATAAGAGGTAAAAGAATAGACATGATTAGGCATAATAATATTTAATTATGAAGTTACTTTGATTAAATTTACTATAATTAATCTATAGAGTTTTTGCTTTTGATTGAGAAATTACTTTGGTTAAAAGTGAGGACACCAACAAATTAATTGATAAATTACATTGATTAATTTGAAATCTTAGAAAAGAAATCAATAACAATAATCTTTAGGAAACCAATGATGAGTCCTATTTTGAAAAAATAGTGGAATCAATCTATTTCTTTATCATTGTTTTAATATCTTTTTATCTTTTTATCTTTTTCCAATTTTATTTCTTTATTTATTTTATTATCTTCTTTATTACTTTTATTTTATTTGACTAACCCCTTTTGTATAGTTTTCATAAGAACTAATTTGTTAGAAATCAAACCCGTGTTTGTTGGGAGACGACTTAGGGTTGACTTTACCCATCTGTTTTGTTAACTACTATCTTAGGAATACTGAATTTGTTATGGTTTAGTAGTATTAATTTGATCGTGTCAACAACAACATTATCATAGGACAAGTCTAAACCACGAAAATGTGGGAACTTGGCACATATAGACAAGAAATCAGTTGAGACACATTTTATACGAGAAGTACAGAATGGGGCCCATGGCAACAGAAATACCCCACACAACACACTATCGAACTTGGAATAATATGGGATAAGGCTCATGACATCATAAATACCTCAACCATTTAGCTATTACTTTATTATTTTGTAACACATTAATGCAAATAAGTGTGTACTCATTTTCCTTCACTCGTGTTTTTCCTAAAATAAGTTTTGTTGGGCAAGGTTTTAACAAGGCACCACATACACTTTATGTTTCATAAGTACATGAACAGTTTCTGAATAAGCTACTACTAGGTAAATTTTGAGCCTTTTGTTTGAATATGCGAGCCCAACGTCCAAACTTGCTTGATAAATTCGACCCCAATGTCCAAGCTTATGACTACTCAATAAATTTGAGCCAAGTATTCAAATATGTGAATACCCAGTAAAACTGAGTATAAGCGTTTGAATATGTGACTACTCAATAAATCTAAGCATGAGCACCAAAATATGATGACTTGGCAAATCTAAGTATGAGTGTCCAACCATGGACCTACTTGGAAAATACTCCAAGTATTTTATGAGTGTTCGACTGTAAATCCACTTGGAAAATACTCCTAGTACCTTACGAGTGTTTGACCATGAACTTACAATTGTCCAGTTACTGGCTTACTTTGAAAACACTCCAAGTACCTTACAAGTGTCCAATTATGGACTTATTCAGAAAAATTTGAGTATAAATTCAGTGTCCAAAAGCATGACGATACAAGTGTTTGAGTACAACTTGAGTATGAGCTAAAAGCAACATAGAACTCATTCAAGAGATAAAAGTGGCATGTAAAACCTAGTACAAAGAGATGAAAACAACATATAAACTAGTTCATGTAATAACTTGGTCCACCTACAAAAGTTATTAACTTTCGAGCTAAGGGGCTTATGTATCTACCCGACCCAAAATATATTATTATTATTTGGCTCAAAATGGCCCACTAAGCATAAGATCCAAGTCTAGATCTGTACGAAATATTAACACCCCTAAAACCAGGAAAAGGTGATATTTATGATAATATAAACAAAATTTAGTTATTATATTTGTTAATCTGTTGTTATATCTTGAGCTTATCTTATTTGTTGTTATATTAATAAGTCTATACAAGCCTATAAATACATGATAACATAGAGAGTACACTAATATATTACTCATTATATATTCAAATGCTAAAAAATATATCTTATTAACTTGAGATCGGAGTCCTTGTAGATGGACTTTCCGTTAGACGACTCAAAGCTCACACAATTTTTTATCTAAATATTTTATAACTTTGCTATTATGATTATTAAATTATTTTTCAATTACTTTTTGTTTGTATATATATCTTTGTGAGTGCCTGTGTTTTTTTGTCTTCTAAAATGATGGGAGAGTTAAAACTTTTCATTTTAATTAAGAATAATAAGGTAATGAGTTTTGTCAAGTAAGATGAAATAATATTAAACTTTTTTATTTTAAATAACCTCAAGTCTAATATTCAAATATATTCAGCGTCTTATATTTATTATTTTTTTGGATTAAAAACTGAATTGAAAAAGAAAGAAATGGAAGAAAAATCGTGGTTCTTTAGATTACGTGAAAGAATGTGAAAATAAACGATTGTAGAGGATTTGATTGATGTAGTATAATAAGTTATTTTTATATATATATATTAATATCTTTTAAAATATTGTAAAATAATTTTTTAAAAATAATTTAAGTTATAGTTAATTTTTAAAAACATAAAAATAAAAAATAGTATTTTATTTAAATTTACTTATCTTATTATAAAAACCATAAATATAAAAATAATAGTCGGTTATATAAAATATGGGATCGATTATCTTTTGAAATGCACGACAAATCTTCGCATTCTTTTTGAGAAATGTTTAACTCATCAAATTTTACTCAGTTTACATAAACTTTCACTTTTTCAATAGTCATTTTTTATACTTTCATTACTTTACTTTACTTTTTATACATATAAAAGGAATAAAATTAGTCGTCAGAGGGCACGGTGTCGTGCTATAGTTACTAGTAGAAAAATAAAAAAATATAAGTAATTTATAAATTCAGCCAACTCTGACCAGTTCAGTGTAAACACCAAACCCCAAAATCAAAAGCAACAGGAGTTGAAGTCAAAAGACCGAGTGAACTAACGGGTCCTAACTCTTACTCGGCAACCAATTTGAGAACGTGGTACACATGAGGTACACTGTTACGAGAGCCTGATTCTTGACCAAGACCAGGAACTGTACGTGTTTTTTCAACTACAACAATCTAAACACTACACGACAAAAAAAATAAAAATAAAAGCTAAATGAGTAAATATTGTGAACAATTTAGTAATTGAAATCACAAAAATTATCATCTCATCCTTAATTATGAAAACGAGTGAGTATCGTAGCAAAAAAGTCGGAGATAAAAAAAATTATACTTCTTTATTCTTTCTATATTTATTTCAACAACTCCAAAAATCTTTAAAAAAAAATTTTACCTTATGTCTTCTACTCATTATATCATGTGAAAAAGTTTTATGATTTTTGATTTCATGTTTTCTAAAAACATGTGAATATCAAAGTCTCGTGTTTTCTTATATAATTATTTTGAATGAAAATATAAACCAAAACACTTAAATGAATTTTGACGAAAAAAATATACATTTTAATTTTAGTGATTTCTTTTAGACTTGATATTCTTGTAAATTCAAAAGATTAACTCATGTGTGAAAAACAAATTCCATTTATATATAATGGTAAATTGATTTATAAAGGATTGATTTGGTTCTAGTGATGTTCGTTCCTTTGATCTAGTGTAGATATGGGAAAAAAACATAATCCAGAACAAAGTTTTGAAATTACTAAATATTGCTCAGGAGTACAAAATGGTAAGTGTGTGGTTCTGATGAGTGCATATTTATATCATCATTTAATGTTTAATTTTGGATTCTAATTAACTTTTTTGCTTAAAAGACTGATATTATTATGGTTTCTCATAACTAGACTTCTTGAGCTTGTGAAATAAATGTGTATTAAAAATTACTTTTTAGTTGCATAAAATATTGTTGCATATTTTAATTTGTATTGATTCAACTAAAGTTAAATGTTGATTCGTTCAAGATGTGAAATTAAATTTTTCCAAGTTACAAAATAAGGTCAAAATTAGTGAATTTTGGAAAGAAATATTCAAGGACCTAAATGCACCACTAGTTTTTACTTCTACACTCTCCTTTTTCAAACAATCCAAACAAAACCTATCTGCAACCCCTTGTTTGTCTATTTTTAACCTATACCACTCACAAAATCAACCTCATTCATATGCTGCCATGTGGCATCTATCGACCACTTTCAAATTTGTCCGGCCAGAACTTGACGAATGGCATGATCCTTGTGGCGACTTATGAACCCTTCTTTTTTATTATTATTATTATATGATTTACTTATAGAATTTTAATATCAAATCTTACAATAATATCTAACAAACTTAAAATATTCACATATATGCTTATATATTTTACAGTACGATATACATCCTATATTTACATCATTTAGCACACATAATATTTTCTACACTAGAAGAAGAATGAGTGTTATTTATTTACAGTCCCCCCCTCATATACTGGTCTTCAAACATGGAGAGGAAAAAGGTTATGGATAGGGTTCACTTGAACTATTGAGGGTAGGCAAAAGGTAACTCCAATTTGTCCTTCAATGATAATAGGTGCATTTAGAGTCGAAAGGAAAGTGATAGTAGAGTTTTCGTTCCCCTGAAATGTCATATAATTATTTACTATATTTGTTTGCCATGCATTTCCCGGGGAGACAGCCACGATGTCAACAAAAAAGGGATCAGGCATGTTGGGAGCAGCCATCTATGATGAGCTTATAAAATTTTGTTTTTCATACACAATCATCAAATAGGGAAGTGAGACAAATATCACATAAAAACATACAAGATATCATAATAAGATAAAATAGGATGGAAACTCTTCCAAATCCAAAAAAATTGAATTTCATCATACTTTATAAAGATATTCATTAATTTTGTAGCGACTAGTCAGGATAAATGAACTTATGACAGACAACGTAACTCAAGAACATTTCATCTTGAGTAATACTAACTCATTTAAATCCCCAAGGTCATACCTCCAACTACAATAATCAAATCTTTATTTATCATAAATTTTATTTCAATATTAAACCATATAATTATATAAATAAATAAATAGGGTCAAATGCATAATTAAAATAAATATAAATAAATAAAAGGACATGTACGTGATTGGCGATAAATATAAATAAGTAAGTGAGAGTAAATATAAATTGAATAAAATAGGACCAATGCTCAATTGCAAATGAATATAAATAAATAAATAGGAACAGGAACTAAATATAAATTAGAATGAGGTTAAGGACACCTCACTTAAAGTAAATATACAAATAAAAATAATTATGAAGAGATAAAAAGATAAAAGAGATAAAATAATACATATCTTCTCCCCTTACCTTAGTTATTATAGAAAACACAACAAGGTTGTATCGAGACTTTGGTGATAAAAAATTTTTTCTTCGTAGCTGTAATTTCTCTCTCTTTCAGTGGATCCACACAAAAGCTTCTCTTTGTTTTTTTTTTCAGCTTATCTCTTTCGCTCTTTATTTCTCTTACCCCACCCCTATTTATACTATATTAGGTAATCATTACTTCTAGTTTGATTCTTAATTAACTTAGTTCCTATACTATTATGATTTCATTAGTTCTCAACATCCAATACTAGATTTGTTTTTCACAATGAAAGGATAAAAGATAGAAACGGATTTGCTAACATTAAATGCTTCTAATCTCTTCAATATATATATATATATATATATATATATATATATATATATATATTATATCTTCTTTTAATTTTTATTAGATACGATAATAACTTTCTCATTCACTTGTTATTCAATCCATTGTCACTTTGTTTTAGAAGATTCCGCATTTGATTGTTACTTGTTTCCCATTTATTCATTTTACATTTATGCAAACTTTTGTATATAAATTCATATATCGATTATTATTAAATGTATATTCATAATTTATGGTATTATTAGTTTCAATATTATATATATATATATATATATATATATTATAGTATATTCAACCATCATATAATTTGTTAGTAAAGAATTATTGTCTATATGAATTAACTCATTATATCAATACAATTTATTTTGTAAATTTACACCTAACAGATATTGTAAGTACTATCAACATTTTTTTTATGCATAAAATGTTTTCTCAATGAAGATCTTAAATATGGTTTCTTTAAAATATTATTGACTTGATCACAAAAAAAAAAAAAATTGGTTAATAGTGTTATAATATGATTATTGGGATTTTATTTTGTAATGTTAGAAATAATGAAGATAAATAGTATAACTCCAATACACTATATATGAAAAGTAATCTAACATTAACTTTTAGGTGTTAACATACTAAAAATATTATGGTATAAATTTTTGGGATGTTACATTTTGTCCCCCAGATACAGAAATTTCTCCCTCAATTTTTATTTATTTACTAAAATAATTGAGGGTAAATATCTTTTATTTTTTCTTCTAACTCCCATTTAATATCCCTATTAGCTTGATTCCATATGACCTTTATGAGAGGGATTTGTCTGCCTCTCAGTTCCTTGACCTTCTTGTCCATAATTTGTACAGGCATTGCGTCAAATGTAAGGTTATTATTTAATTGTACTTTATGAGGTCTTATTACATGTGATGGATCAGAAATATATTTTCTTAATTGAGACACATGAAACACATTATGAAGGCTGAAAAGAAAAGGGGGTAAACAAATTTGATAAGCAACAAGACCTATTTTTCTAAAAATTTGGTAAGGACCAATGAACCGGGGAGTGAGTTTCTTCGATTTCATCACCCTACCAATTCCAGTTGTTGGTGTAACTTTCAAGAATACATGATCCCCTTCTTGAAATTCAAGAGGTCGTCTTTTCTTGTTATCATAACTTTTTTGTCTACTCTGAGTTGTTCTCAAATTTTCCCTAATCATTTTGATTTTCTTGGTTGTATATTGAATCATGTCAAGACCTAATACTGAATTCTCACTAGTCTCAAACCAACACAAAGGTGTTCTACATTTCCTCCCATATAATGCCTCATAGGGTGTCAAACCTATGCTGGAATGGAAACTATTGTTATAGGTGAACTCAATCAAAGGTAGGCATCGGTCCTAACTATCAGAATTTTCTAACACACAAGTTCTCAGCAAATCTTTCAAAGATTGAATGGTTCTTTCAGATTGTCCATCAGTTTGGGGATGATAAGTTGAGCTAAGGTGAAGCTTGGTACCTCAGGCTTGATGTAAACTTCCCCAAAATTTTGAAGTAAATCTAGGGTCCCTATCAAATATAATACTTATAAGACCTCTATGTAACCTGACAATTTCTCTTATGTACAATTTAATCAATTTTTCCAATGAATACCTAATGTTAATGGGTAGGAAATGACCAAACTTTGTTAACCTATCCACGATAACCCATATGGAATCAAATTTTTGAATGGTTCGTGGGAGGCCAACTACAAAATTCATTACTATACTATCCCATTTCCATTCAGGTATATCTAAGGATTGTAACATTCTTGCTGGTTTTGGTGTTCTATTTTAGCTTTTTGACAAACTAGACATTTTGCTACATATTATGCCACTTCCTTTTTCATTTTGGGCCACCAAAACATTTTCTTAAGATCTTGATACATTTTCGTTGTGCTCGGATGTATGCTTAATTTGCTTTTATGTGCTTCTTCTAGAATCATTTCCTTAATTTCCTCATTATTGGGTACACGCATCCTATCCTTAAATCTTAAAGTTCTGGTTTTATCTATGCCAAAATTCTCCCCACCCCTTTGACCTATCAATTTCTTTTTCTTATTAATGAACTCATCACTTTCTTGTGCCTCATGGATTTGCTTTTATAAATTGTTAGTGATCTGAATAGAGTTTAATTGCATTTTATCATGGCTTAGGGTGACCGACAAATCCATGTCTCTAAATTTTTCTAAAAAATTCATTTCATGAATCATTAGTGAAGAGACATGTAAAGATTTTTTTTGCTTAAAGCATTTGCCACTACATTTGCCTTTCCTGGATGGTAATGTAATTCAAAATCATAGTCTTTCAGAAATTTCATCCATCTCCTTTGTCTCATATTTAATTCCTTTTGGTCGAACAAGTATTTGAGACTCTTATGATCACTAAAAACTTCAAACTTACCACAATACACATAATGTCTCCATATCTTAAGTGCAAAAACAATGGCAGCTAGTTCTAGATCATGGGTTAGGTAATTTTTGTCATGTTTTCTTAGTTGCCTAGAACTATATGCGACTACTTTTCTATCTTGCATAAGAACACATCCTAATCCCATTTTGGAAGCATCACAAAATATAACAAAGTGACCGGTAGGATCAGGTAATGCTAAAACAGGAGAAATGGTTAATCTTTTCTTGAGTTCTTGGAAACTATTCTCACATTTTTCTGTCCACATAAAAGCTTGGCCCTTTTTAGTGAGTTGGGTTAACGGCATAGCTATTTTGGAAAATCCCTCAATGAATCTTCTATAATAGCCTGCCAAACCAAGAAAACTACGAATCTCAGTCATTATTTTTTGTGGTTCCCATTGTAAAAATGCTTTTACTTTGATTAGGTCCACTAATACTCCTTCTTTGGAAATCACATGTCCTAAGAACCTCACTTCCTCTAATCATAATTCACACTTAGTTAATTTGGCATACAATTGTTTGTCTTTCAAAATCTGTAAAACAGTCTGAAGATGTTCCTCATGTTTTTCAAGAGTTTTAGAATAAATAAGAATATCATTTATAAAGACAACTACAAAACGATCTAAAAAGGGACGAAAAATTCTATTCATATAATCCATAAATATTGTAGGAGCATTGGTTACACCAAAAGGCATCACTTGATATTCATAATGACAATATCTAGTTCTAAAAGCAGTTTTTTGTATGTCTTCTATTTTACTCTAATCTGATGATATCCAGACCTCAAATCTACTTTAGGAAATACAAAGGCTCCTCTCAATTGGTCCATCAAGTAATCTATTCTAGGAAGATGGTATTTATTCTTTATGGTGAATTTATTTAATTACGATAATCTACGCACAACCTAAAACTTCCATCTTTCTTTTTAACTAACAAAACGAGGCTCCTCAAGGTGACACACTAGGACGAATGAACTATTTTTCAACCAACTCTTTTAATTTTTTTCTTCAGATCTACTAATTCAAAGGGTGACATCCTTTATGGTGCCATAGAGATTGGTCTAACTCCAAGCATCAGATCTATGGAAAATTCAATTTCTTTGTTGGGTGGTAAACTAGGAAATTCATTGGGAAAAACTTCAGGAAAATTTTGAACAACTGCAATATTTTTCAAATCAACTTCCTCTTTTATTTTCATAGAGGATAATAAAAAGTACCCTTGAACTTTATTCTTTAAAGGCTCACTTTTTAAGTTGGTAGGTGATTTCAAAAGATTCTAAGAGTTTAGAAACATTACTGATTTCTCAGCACAATTCAAAAGGACTTGATTGGAAGATAACCAATCCATATCTAAGATTACATCTAATTGAGACAAAGGTAGACATACTAAATTTACAAGGAATTTTCTATTCTCATGAACAATTTAAACAAACTCTATTGGTAATTTATGTGTCATTTGTGGGAGTTGAAACAACCAAACTAGTTTTCAGAAAAGAGATCGACAAATTAAGGTGTTGAACACAATAATTGGAAATGAATGAATGAGTTGCACTTGAGTCGTACAGTACATTTAAAGTTTTGCCTTCAATAAAACACATACCTTGAATCATATCATGGTTTTCAGCGGTGTCAACTCCAGTCATGGTGTAGACTCTTCCTGTTGTAGTAGGTCTTGTCTTAGTTGCAGCTGGATTGAAATGTGTCTTTTGTTGTCCACATTCATAGAATAGGTGGCCAAGTTTCCCACACTTGAAACAGACTGGTCCTTTAAGATGAAAATCTTTAGCATGATAACTTTGTCCGCATTTAAAGCATATGATATGATTATAGGCAAGTCTACTAGAATTTCCTGATGAGGATTGGTTGGATTGGGACCTCCATTGTGGGCGATTGTAAGGTTTTCCCTCATTGCGTCTATTTTTATTTGTCTAGGGTCCAAAATATTTTGGTTTGTTGTTTTGATTGTTCTCAAAGTCTTCCAAAAATCTACACTTGTGGATAAGCGTAGGAAAATTAGCAATTTTTAGTATTCCTACTGCTTTTATCAATTCATCCCTAAGTCCATTTTCAAATTTTATACACTTCATCCTTTCCTTTGGGTGATAAAAGAAAGTAGAGTATTTTCCTAATTCGTCAAACTTGGAAGCATATTCACCTATTATCATACTTCTTTGTTTCACCTACATGAACTCTATTTCTTTTCCTCTCCTCACATCATTTGAGAAATATGTTTCTAAAAACCTTGTTCTAAATACTTCCTAGGTAATAATTATTCTCCCTCCTTCAAGTAATCTCCTAGTACCATCCCACCAATATCTAGCTCTCCTATCAACATAAATACATCATAACTCACCTTTTGGTTGTCAGCACAGTTCATAACTCAAAATATTTTCTCCATTTCCTTAATCCATAATTTAGTTTTTTTCTGGATCATATCCTCCAGAAAATTGTGGAGGTTTGTTTCTCCTAAATTCAGCTAAACCTTGTGATTCAGGGGTTCATTCATGTCTTTGATTCCTTACTAGAGCAGCAGTCATGTCTCGGATAGCTTGCATTGCTTCAGTTAATTCATTGTTCCTCATATTGTTTGCCATATGGAATTGTATTAGTTAGTAAAAAAAATGTGATGAGTACATTTCATAGATCTCACATTAAACGTTGATTTGATACCATCTAATGTGGCGACTTACGAACCCTTTTTTTTTTATTATTATTATATGATTTACTTATAGAATTTTAATATCAAATTTTACAATAATATCTAACAAACTTAAAATATTCACATATATGCTTATATCTTTTACAGTACGATATGCATCCTATATTTACATCATTTAGCACACATAATATTTTCTACACTAGAAGAGGAAGGAGTGTTATTTATTTACAGTCCCCGCCCCCTCCCCTCACATACTGGTCTTCAAACATGGGGAGGAAAAAGGTTATAAATAGGGTTCACTTGGACTATTGGGGGTAAGAAAAAGGTAACTCCAATTTGTCCTTCAATTATAATAGGTGCATTTGAAGTTAAAAGGAAAGGGATAGTAGAGTTTTTGTTCCCCTGAAATGTCACAGAATTATTTACTGCATTTGTTTGCCATGCATTTTGTCGGGAAGACAGCCACAATGTCAACGAAGAAGGGATCAGGCATGTTAGGAGCAGCCATCTATGATGAGGTTATAAAATTTTGTTTTTCATACACAATCATAAAACAGGAAAGTGAGACAAATATCACATAAAAATATACAGGATATCATAATAATATAAAATAATATGGAAACTCTTCAAAATCCATAAAATTGAATTTCATCATACCTTATAAAGATATTGATTAATTTTGTAGCGACTAGTCAAGACAAATGAGCTCATGGCCAACAAAGTAACTCAAGAAAATTTCATCTTGAGAATATTAACTCGTTTAAATCCCCAAGGTCATACCTCCAACTACAACAACTACAATAATCAAATCTTTATTTATCATAAATTTTATTTCAATATTAAACCATATAATTATATAAATAAATAGGGTCAAATGCATAATTAAAATAAATAAATATAAATAAATAAATGGACCAGTATGTGACTGGCGATAAATATAAATAAGTAAGTGAGAGTAAATATAAATTGAATAAATAGGACCAGTATACAACTGGAGATGAATATAAATAAATAAATAGGAACAGGAACTAAATATAAATTAGAATGAGGTTAGGGACATCTCACTTAAAGTAAATATAGAAATAAAAATAATTATGAAGAGACAAAAAGATAAAAGTAAAAGAGATAAAATAATACATGTCTCCTCCCCTTACCTTAGTTATTATGGAAAACACACCAATATATATATATATTCTTCTCTTTTAATTTTTATTAGATACGAATAATAACTTTCTCATTCACTTGTTATTCAATCCACTGTCACTTTGTTTTCAAAGATTTTGCATTTGATTGTTACCTCTTTTCCATTTATTCATTTTGCATTTATTCAAACTTTTGTATATAAATTCATATATCGATTATTATTAAACGTATATTCATAATTTATTGTATTATTAGTTTCCTTAATATATATATATATATATAGATATATTTATAGAATATTCAACCATCATATAATTTGTTGGTAAAGAATTATTGCCTATATGAATTAACTAATTATATCAGTACAATTTATTTTGTAAATTTACAGCTAGCAGATACTATAAGTACTCTCAACATTTTTTTTATGCATAAAATGTTTTCTTAATGAAGATCTTAAATATGGTTTCTTTAAAATATATTGACCTGATAAAAAAAATTGTTAATAATGTATATAATATAATTATTGGGATTTTATTTTGTAATGTTAGAAAAAATAAAGATAAATAGTATAACTCCAATACATTGTATATAAAAAGTAATATATCATTAACTTTATTTTTGGGATGTTACAATCCTCCATAAATAACATTTGATCAATGCTAGGATGCCACATGCCCATCATCTTCTTCCCTTTTCACAATCCAAAACAATTTTTCTCTAACATAACCAGAACCCTTATTGTTCACTTCCACACCATCGTTAACCTCGCCATCAGCCAGCACCACACCAGAACAACATTGGTGATGCACCATATTGGAGAAACAACGACGTTCTTCCACCTATATCGCACTAGACACGCTGAACCCTCCACCAACCAGTACAAATCAATCATTGGAAAACGTGAAACTTCACACCACTATCATGTTGTGAGCCATGCTAAAATATTGCAAATTTACTAAAATAATTAATTTAATTATATCAGAAGTTATCAATAAAGGATATTTGTCAAATATTTTTTAAAATCATCAATATTGTTAATTAGTTAGAAGATGTTACATCAACAAATAAAATATTTCAGCAAGAGAAGAGTTAGAATCCAAGCTCAATCAAGTCCTATATAAAGAGACCTAGGGGAAGCAAAAGAGGAAGCATTAGCAACTCTGGTTTTGTGGAGCTATCGTCATATCTGTCACCTTTTTCCACCCCTTTTTTACCCTTTCTTTCATTCATTATGTTTTCCACCCCATCATGGAGAGTTAAGCTTCTAGAGTTGATTCCCTTATAATTTCATTATGGATTTTGAGGTTAGATTAAAATAATTTATTTGTTCCTTTTAGTTATTGTAGTGGTTTATTCTTCTTCTTTGTCTTCTATCTCTACATTAAGTAAAATTAATGATGATATTAAATCTATATGCAAAACAATCATATGAGACCAAAGGTTTTTAATTTTAATTAAGAAGTTACTTTGATTTAAGTTAGAAATTTTTCTATGATTGAATGAGTTTTTTGCCAATAATTGAGAAGTTGCTTTGATTTTTTTGGAAAATTTTTAACTACAATTAATCTAGAAGTTACTTTAATTGATTAGCTTTTACTTGATAATAGAGGGAAAAGAATAGATATGATTAGGCATAGTAACATTTAATTGAGAAGTTACTTTGGTTAAATTTATTATGGATAATCTAAAAGGTTCTCGCTTTTAGTTGAGGAGTACTTTGGTTAAAATTAAGAACGCAACAAATTAATTGAGAAGTTACATTGAGTGACTTAAAAATTTACAACAATAATCAATTGAACAAAATATTTTGATAACCAATGATGAATCTATTTTGAAAAAGTATTGGAAATTGACTTGTTTTACTATCATTGTTTTTACAATCTTTTATTTAGCTTGCATAGACAAGAAGCACCCCTCTATATTCTAGTTATTTTTGGTTTTGTTAATCTATTCTAGTGTCTTTCTTTAGGTGTTTCTATTTTGAGTGCTAACATTTGTTCTTAGCTTTTATTTTCTTATTTGTCATTCCTTGTTCTTTCAATTTTGTCAAGTTAAATTCCTTTTGTGTATCCTTGCTCCATTTTAGACCTTTCTTGCTTTTCTCCTTAGATTCTCTTCTCGATTTTTTGTGTTATTAGGTGTAGGTTTTCTCTTTTGAGGTCAACCTGTAAGTAAATTAAGGTGTTTCTAGGCCAAGAAGGGGGAGAGGGAGACTGAATTGGCTTTTTCTAAAAATTGTATTATTTTTGAAGTTTAATAAAACCTTGAGGAAAAATTCAACTAACCATAGAATCTAAGAATGCATCAGTTATGGAACATGCATTTTAACTGGTTGAAATACCAAAATAACATATTAAAATCTCGATAGAGAATTTTACAGTAAATGCACCAAAACACTCAAATTACAAAGATTACATATTTGATTAATATGCTTATCAAGACAAGTTAAATTAATTCCAAATGCACAAAGTTATCAACTTGATATGTAATTACACAATGATTTATATTAATGATAAAATAATTGTGAATTCTTGATACATACAACAAATTGAAAAATATGATCAATTGATTAAAATACTAACAATGAGTGTACATAAAATTCACTTAACACAATTTATCAACCAAGATCAATAACAATTGATAGAAGATGCAACATTATACTAATTGCTTATGCAAATATGTAAGGATTTCAATAAAAGATTACCCAAATTCATTTTCATAATGAAATTAAACTAAGAACAATACAATGCAGAAAGTGTAAACCAATTCACATAGAATTTTTATATTGGTTCACTCCACTTGAGCTACATCCAGTTAGTCAAGGCAACCTTAGCCTGAATTTTCACTATTTCAAAAGATTTACACAACCCTTACAAGATTCAACTTTTGAAATACAAGATTCAATACATTAAGGCTCTTGAATCACACAAGAAACCCACATAGCACAACAAGAAACTTTCTTCAAAATCTGGAATCACGCTAGACATACCACAAATTCACAAGAAGAATTAAACCTCAATGGTGGCTCTCCCTAGCTAACCAAGAACCTTTTTCAATGCACACACTATGAGCAAACACAACTCCAAAAACTCTAAGGATGATCACCAACAACACCAACTCTAGTTCTTTAGAGAGAAAGAGAGTTTTTTATTTTCTAATTGATTTCGTGCTAAAAAATGAATCACTCTCTTTTGCATAGAAAAAGACAAGCTTTGTAGCTTGTCAACTAACATATTGCAAAGGTTGAAATTTCTGCTTAATCGGTTGAGTTCACTTACTTTAAGTGAAACCAACTGATTCATTAATATTCTTGTCGATCAAGTATGTTACTAGCAGAACTATAATTCCCAAATTGTTTAACTTGTTCAAAATTATTTTAACAAATTGAAAAGTTACAAATAGACACAAGACTTTTATCTGAAGTCAAATAGTCTTGAAGTTTAAACCACAACATCAACTTTCAAGTTCTTCCATCCTAACCAGTTCAAATTTCACTTCAAGCTTGAAAGATCTTCAATTCTTCATCAAATCTACATGCATTAAATTCATTTGTGCTAACAGAACCAACCCTTAAGGTAACATCTTAGGGGGTGGAAAACTTAAGTGGACTCAAAGCCTTGGTTAAGGAGCAAAGAAGGAGAGAAATAGTTGGAGAGGACTTGCTAGACATTTTGGTTGGATTCACATCTTGATTTCTCTATCTTGTAAATTTGACTTACTTTGGTGTTCAATCTCATCTCCTAATTAAAACCTTGTTTCTTTAGTGAATCATTTTTTGTTGTTAAGTTCTTTGAAGGTTCTAAATGCTTTCAAGTTCTTCCATCGCAACCAGTTCAAACTTCACTTCAAGCTTGAAAAGATCTTCAATTCTTCATCAAATCTACATGCATCAAATTCATTTATGCTAATAGAACCAACCGTAGGTTCAATCTTAGAGGGTGGAAACCTTAAGTGGACTTGAAGCCCTGGTTAAAGAGCAAAGGAAGACAAAACATTTAGACAAGAGTAGCTAGCCATTTTGATTGTATTTGCATCTTGCTTTCTTTAACTTGAAATTTTGCTTACTTTGGTGTTCAATCCCATCTCCTAATAAGAACCTTGTTTCTTTAGGGAATCATTTTTTGCTGGTAAGTTCTTTGAAGGTTCTAAGTACCTGTCTACTTGTATATTAAACTTACCTTTAGGCTGCATAGTTTAGATTTAATTTTTTTTCCTTAATTGCTTTTATTTGCTTATAGTTTAGTGGTGTCTACTTGTATATCAAACTTAATTCAAGGATAGGGCAATCAATTAACTAGTTATGGTGTGTGTGTGTGTGTGTGTGATTTAAGTGGGTAAACAACTACTTATTGTAATTGATTTAAACTATTTACTATTTATATTTATACTAAATGATATGTTCAAACTAATAAAACAAAATGCCACCTAAATATGAACTCAACTAGAGCTAAAATGCAATATGAACTATACTCCCTTATTTTCAACTACTAAATGCAATCCAAATGTATAAGATGATGGTATGGGTGTATGAAATGATTTTAGTAACTAATCCTAAGCTAATCTAATATCTAACAGTACCTAAAATGAGAGGGAAAAGATTATAAACAAACTATTTGATCAAAATTGTAAGACAAAACCTAAATGTAGCCTAAGTTTCTGATGAAATTCTTATGTCATGGAAAGTGGATTTATGTAGTAGTGAGCTACAAAACTATTTACAATCCTAAATGCCACTAAAATCTAATCAAATCCTATATATGCCTAGTGACTATGAAGTCAATGTTGCTTTTAATGTATTTTACTTGCATATGATGAGGCAGACCCTCCATATTTAAGGTCAAATCCTTTTAAGGAGAGAGAAGATAATGACAAACCCTTAGCAAAGGGAGCAACCATAAGAGCCATGGTTGAAGGATTCAAGAAGACTGGGCTTTATCGAGCAAAGTAGGCCCAAGTTGATGTTCATCTAGGCTAAGAAAGATGTGAAAACCTAGTCTAAGATTCTTTTGTAAATAATATTTTGGGCTTTGTATTATGAGTCTAGTAGTGTAGAATTTTATTTAGGCCATGTTTTGGGCTTGAGCCTAGTAGACTAGTTTGGGTCTAAAAAGAGATGGGCTTGATTTTGGGCCAATATTTTGGAGCACATGGATTAGGGTTTCCAAAACCCTAATTTTGAGACAAATTTGGAGAGCAAGGCTCTCTCCTTATACGCACAAGAGCATGAATATATGTTTTCTTAGGTGGTAAGTCACACTTTGTGCATGTTCTCTTTTGGCTCCAAAATTCAAGTTTCTAAATCATTTTCCCCCCTCATTTTTTGAGACACCTAGCTCTCCTTTTGTTCTATAAATAAAAAGGCTTACCTCATGTAATCTTAGCTTGAATTTGAGTAAAGAATTGATGCCAAAATGTGTTCATATTCCTCGTGTTTGAGCTCTTCCTAGACTTGTCCTCTCTTCCAGACTACCACTAACACAAAGAAGACTTTTAATGTTTGTCATTTTTGGTTTTTTATGTCTGTCCAAACCCCGATGTCGTATCGGGTGACGTTAAAATTGATATCGAAATTAAAACCTGATGTCCCTTAACATTAGTTTGTAAGGAACCCCAACATCCCTTAACGTCAGTTCTGGAAAAATCCAAACGTCCAATTGGCACGATTTAAAGGTAAAAACAACAACTTTTAACGTCTATCATGGTAACGATAGATGTCAAAAACTATTTTTTTTTATTTTTGTTGTATTTACAATTTTCCCACACCTGAAAAGCCGAAAAATTCCACAACAGATCACAAATATTCCAACAAAATTTTGGATTTACAATTTTAACTCATATATAAGATACGACATTGGTATTGCATTACAAAAACATTATAAAAAAATAGCATTTTGGGGTTTGTGAAGAGGAACCTCATGTCCAGCACCTCTTACAGTTTGTTAATGGCAGAAGTTGCACCAACGTTGCCATTGTCATACCATGTGTACCAATTGGCGATGATAGATAGTTTCAAGACATCAATTGAATATCGAGTAGCTATCATTGGAACCACAACATCAGTGTCTTCACTACAGCCAAATATCAAAGATAAAGAGTTTTAATTACAAAACAATTAAACAAAATACTAAGCATTGAACCTCAAAAGGTAAAAACATTTTCACTTTTTATTGGACAGTGATTAAAATAAAGATGTGTCGTGTGAATAGCTACTGGAAATTAAGAAACTAATAAGATAAAGTTTTTAGTCCAAGTTTTTTTTTATTTTGGTTTAAGTTCTTTATGTTTTATCTCTATAAAATCCAAAATGAATGTTTTTATTTCTTATAAAATATATAAATTTTAGTTTTAGTTTTGTGAAACATCTCTTTTTTTCAATTTTCATCCCTTCAAAGTTTGAAATTATTATTTTCAATCCTTAATATTCACTTCAAGATAAATAAGTAATATTAATGATATAGTCCAAAGAATTTTGAGATACTTGTTAGAATTTTTGAAGTATCAATGTTTTGTTTAACACGTAAGATGCATATATTCATTGTAAGTGGTAAAAATAGTTTCAAACAGTATTGAAACTCATGTTAGGTAACATTGGAGAGTTTTTCATCTTGGATTTGGCTATTCTTCAATGGTGTGCCATTGAAGAAATACATGGCAAATTTTTGTAGTATAGTGCACCTATACTATCTCTTTGTAAGTATATTCTTCTCTATAAATTGCGCATAAATGATGAATACCTGCATGCCTTCCAAATTTACTCCCATTAAAGTTCATCTCCTAGTCAACCCCATCAAAACCCTACATGATTTACACACAAATATATTAGTGAAGCAGCATAAACATTAATACAAAAAATAACACCGCAGTCCCACTAATGCAGACATAGTAGAATTAGGATAATGTGACCATAAGTTCAACCATTTGACTATCGAAAGAGTTAACAATATTTGAAAAAAAACAAAAAAAAACGATAAGTCTAGAAAAATGATGAGTTATCAAACAAAATAAGACCAACCAAAATGGTGGCATATAAAGATCCATCGCAGAAATTTCAAATATGTTAATTGCTTTCGCCGAAGATCCATCGATAGGTTATGAAGGTCTATAGCAAGAGAATGCTGCCAAAAGTAGATATAAAAAAGCTAGTCATATGGGGACGAAAACAAAACATATTTGGTTCAAAATGCCTAAATCAATAAGCAAATGAAAACCCAACAAGTTCAGTGGTGGAAAACGAAGCCAAACTCACGTACAGAGGTCGTTGTTGCCGGTAGCGAGGAAAACTTTAACTCGCGTGAAAGAACAATGTAGCGTTTTTGTTTTTGCACTGGTTTAAAAACCTTTTTGATGTTGGGGGAGTGGGCGTCGACGTTAAATGGTGTCAGGGTGTTGGGGGTCGACATCCTTTTCTGAATGACATTGATGTTTTACAGAGTCGACACTAAGTAACGTCTTGGATATAGCTAGTCGATGTCAAATTTGACCTTTTATTTACAAAAATGTCACCGGTCATTTTTTACGTTGGGCTTCTCGTGGGCAGACGTTAAATGGGTGACGTTATACACCTTTTTTGTAGTGTACTTTAGGTTTCCTTCCTTAGGAAATGGTCTCACCTCTCCCTAGGAAACTCTTCCAAACCGAACAAAACATCATCAACACCGAACCTTCTCACCTTCATATCTCCTTACTTTTGCATGTATCAACCTTCCATGAAGTCCTTTATCACTTGCTCATGGATTCCAAGCTTGAAGATGGACTCATTACCACTCATCCATAAGAGTTGGCCTAACCTCTCTTGAGATCACCCAAACATCATCATCTCATCACCATTAAGTCATCAAAAACCTAGTCGTACACCTTATTTCCCATAGCTTATGTACATCATCGTCACCATTGGAGTCTCCAACTTAGCTTGTGTCATATAGCTTGGAAGGAGAACTTCCATCACATCCAATCAAACCTTACACATCTCACCTAAAACCTCTTCATCGCTATGCTCCTCGAAGTTGGGAGGTTAACATATAATAGGATAAGACCAAAGAAATATAATTTTTCTTTACACATAAAGGCATTGATACTAGTATAATTGTGGAAGCTTGAAGACTTAAAAATATATCATATTGAGCCTAGTGGGGTAATTTACTACATATGTCCGAGTACATCTAGGACATCTCGAACACCCAAGCCTAGATGTACTAGACCTATATGTTGTAAAGAAACATAATATGCCTTTGAGACTATAGTTAAAGAATGATCGGTAAAATAATGACCGAAAGATAAATAAAAGTAATTAGCTATGTGAATTATGCCCATACATATATAAACCCATAAATATGATATAAATAGCACAACACTCACGGTAAATTAATTATGTTTATTGTTCTTGCATTTACTATCGTATGACACAAACACCTTTTTTCGGTCCAAGAGAAGAGTAACTTAGGATACCCTGACCCGAAAGTGGAAAGGTGGAGCTAGGAGTGTGCATTTAAAGTGTTTGCAAGATATATTCATTATAACAACAATAACCAAGCACCTATTTTCAATTGGGTCCTTCGAGATTTTTGCAGTTTTGTCCTATTTTCCTTTTCTTACATCAGCCTTTTAAATAAAAAAGTAGGAATTAAGAAATAATAAATTTAAAACTAATGTAAAAAAAACAGACAACGATAAACGGATAATTCTTTTAATGAAAATAATTTTATTATTTGTATATTATTACAAATGATTTAATAAAATAAATTAACCAGCATTAATAAATTAATATTATATTTTTATTTTTTACATAAAGTTTTTGTCAATAATTTAAAACATACTATAAAGTAATTATTTATTATTATTATTGAACTATATTTAAACTATTGATTTACTATGTCAAAATTATTGCTTTCATTGATCTATATAACCGAAACAAATATTTGTATTTTAGACAATTGCAAAATCGTGTGCATATAAATTCAAAGAGTAAAATATTAATTTTAAAAGAAAAATTAATAATTATACATGAAAATTTTTTAAATGTATATTTAAGTTAAATTAGTAATTTTATTGTTATTAATATTTAAAGCAATCTGATACTAAATTGTATAGAGATTCTGAATCAAATATTTAATTATTTATTTTCAAAAACTTGATTGTGACCATCTTACCCCTGCATATTTGTCCCCAAATTAGTCGCACAAAAAATGACCGTTTCTGGTGACCAACATGCCTATTGAGACCAAGCATTCTCCCTCGTACACGTCCTTTCCAGGATGTTGCGTCTATAAATTGGAAACCTTTGCAACCACGACTTCTCGACAACCCAATTATCCTTTGTTTTGTGCTTGCCGTGAAATAACATAACACACGTGGGTTTCGTTCTCTGATGCAAAAGTTAATCACTTGAGAGAGAGGTTTGTTTCCTCGATCAGTTTTCTCTTTTGTTTTAAAGATGGAAGGGTTTGAAGAAGGGTTTGTTGTGAAAGGAGGCATAAAATTGCCAATTGGGTTCAGATTTTGTCCCACAGATCAGGAGCTTCTCCTTCACTACCTCAAGAACAAGGCCTTTGCTCAACAATTACCTGCTTCAGTCATTCCAGAAACTGATATTTTTCAGACTCACCCATGCCTGCTTCCAGGTTCCTTCCACTCTTTTTTTCATTCTTTTTTGTTACTTTTTTTCATAAAAATCAAAATCCCTTCAATTTGTATCTACCTTTATTTCAATTTTTTTAGAAAATAATGCTAATTTAGTACATGTGAATAGAAAGAATTGTAATGAATAGAATTTGAAAGAGCGAATAATTAAAAAGATTTAGAGTCGCTGTATTTATACATGAATTTTTTTAAAGGATTAACTATGTTTTTTTTTAATTTACGGTAAAAATTAGAATTGGTTTTTTTTTTTATTTTGAATTAATTTATTCTTTTAAACTATTTTTTTTAGTTTATTTGAACACGTTTCATTACCATTACAGTTTTAGACTCGTTATAACGTTTGACAATTTTTTTTTTCAAATTGTTTTCGTTTAGAGGATTAAATTAATTTTTAAAATAAATTAATTTCAACTTTTATTAAAAATTAAAAAATTAAAAATATATTTCACTCTATCATGGATTAACAATAGTAAAATAAAACGAAATATACATCTTCTTTTAACAATGAGCCACCGTATCAGAAACATTCTTTTCACTCGAATCACTCGTCATTATACTTTGACAAAAGGGCCTTTCACTCAATTTTAATAGCTAGCACAAAAGATAGTTCATAGATGACAATTGTTCTCATGTCATTGAAAAAATTGCAAGATGGAATAGTATTTCTCTGAAGTGATTGAAATGGAAAATATTAGTAGTTTCTCTTTTGTTGAAGCATGATATGAAACTATTTTTGGTGAATCGTACTTGTAGGTGATTTGAGGGAAAAAAGGTACTTTTTTAGCAATTGTGGAAAAGTGAACAAGAGAAGTGCCGGTTCCGGTTGTTGGAAATATGTTGGAAAAGAAAAAGAAATAAGGGTTTGTGAAAGCAATGAAGTAATTGGGATGAAGAAAACACTGATTTTCTGCAAAGGTTCCCATGAAACAAGAACTCGCTGGGTCATGCACGAATTGCGTCTTGTAACTTCGTACGCATATCAGGTAAACTATCATAAATTTCAAACAACGTAAAAATAAACTGAATTCATACAAATCCAAATACTGTTACAAAAGTTAATATTAAATCACATTCTTGTGTGGTTGGATCAATAAACCCACTTTGTCCAATTCATTCTTAAACATAAACAAATCATGAGAATTGATATTGTTATTTATTTTTTGAATGACATTAAAAAAATTACTAACTTCATTATTTTCAGCATCTTACAATATCATATAAAATTTCATATTGTCATTTTCTAATCTTGAAGAACCTTAAAAATATAAGATGAACATTAAAAATTTTTAACAATCAATTAATTAAAATATCTTATTAAAACTATTTATTAAAAATTTAAGTCACAGTCTTCGTTTATATATATATATATATATATATATATATATATATATATATATATATATATATATATATATATATATTTTTTGTTAAATTAAAATTTAACAAATATAGATATTTAATGATAAAAAACTGTTATAATAATATTTGTATTTGTTCCGTTAATATGTTGATACCATTACTTGTTAATATATATTTATAATATCTATTTTTTACTCGTTGATAAACATTTTATCCCTAATTTTATTTTAAAATAATAGTACATTAATTAAATATTCATTCCTCTAATAATACTGATTTGAGTAATTTTATTAGGAAATTATTAAGCCACAGAAGTGGAATGCTTATAGAATGACAATGATATATCATTTATTCCAATTATATTTATGTTAAAAATATTTATATTTTTTATTGTTTTTTTTCTTTGAACATTAAAAATACACCGATATTAATACTTTAAAAAAATTTAATATAAATCCTTTTAACATATGTATGGAGAGATTATTTTACTTTCTTTTTGTAAATTAATCTTGTTTTACTAATATTTATATTAGTCAAGATTTTTTACTGTTTTTTTTTTCTTTGAATGAATATTAAAAATATATTAAAATTGATACTTTTAATATATTTTAAAACATCAATATATTTTAAATATATCGTCTAAGAAAACGAAACAAAAAATTCAAATTCTATATACATGTAACAACTTACAACTTCTAAAGAATGTCTAAATGTAAAATAGAATAATAAGAGTTAAATATATTTTTTATTCTTAAATTATAATAAAAAGTTAAAATTGTGTTCCGTTCTTATTCTTAAATTAAATTATAGAACATTTTTATTTCTGAAATTAAATGTTTTATAATTTATTTTAGATATAAAATATAATTTTTATAATAATTTGGAGAAAAAATTATTTAACTCAAAAAATAACTACTACTCACAATGAATATGTTTAGTAGATTTTATTCGAACAAGAGGGTAATGTGCCTAAGATGCAGTCTATAGTTTTCCATTATTTGAAGACTTAAGAATTCATCCATTCTCGTGCAGATGGCGGTGGCAGATTTTGCTGTGTATGTGATATTTCAGAAAAGGAAGAAGACGCCAAAAGCATCTCAGCAGAGACCCTTTTGTAGCAGCAAACTTCAGAGAGTACATGATGTTAAACCTAGCATAATGGATTTTGATCACGATAATATACTGCTTCCGCCACCTTCTTCCCCATCTTTACTTCAGGACTGTGGTGAAACTTCTAAGAACTTAGACTAGGATTTAACTTATAGACTAGAACAGTGCTTGCTTGTAAAGCACCAACTACGTTTATCTTTACTTTGCAATAAATGAAACCACGTTTTACCTTACACTTTTCAAAACAAAAGTAGAAGTCATATATAATCATACCATTGGTTCAACACAAAAGTAAAACACTTAGATTTTATTATTAAATCAGCAAAATCGGAAACACTGCAATTACATGATAAACCACATTATCGAATGAACCAAAATTAATTAACAATTTTACTAGTTATTATAATAATTAAGTTAAAAATAATAATTTAATTATTGGTATAATTACTGATTTAGTTTTCTAATTTTTTAGTTTGGTTCAACTTGGTCCCTTATTATTAGTTTGTTCAATTTAGTTTCGCAATTATTTATTTAAAGAAGGTTCAATTTGGTCATCTCCATTAAGTTGGAGTTAACACCGTGTTTTGTCAAGCCCTGAAATTTTAAATTTAATTTTAATTTTTTTTTTAAATATATAAACTGTCACGTGTCAGGTTACCATCGTGCCACGAGACAATTTACAATCATGACATGTGACAATGATAATAATTGTTTTCAATTTAGTCCCCTATCAAATTATTAAATAAACTTAATTACAACTTATGTATACATGTTACAATAATCTTGTTAAATATATACATCAAATCACTCCACTTAAATACTCAAGTTATTTTATTTTTTACATTTTTATCTTTGTACTTTTTTGCACATGAAATTTTTTATTCTTGTAAAACATAAAATAATTTGAATATTTAGTTGTAGTGATTTGATGTATAAATTCAAAAAAATTATTTTAACATGTATATATAAGTTATAATTAAGCTTATTTACTAATTTGGTCTCAAATTGGAAAAGATAAAATTGGATCGTTTTTAAAAATAGGAGTACTAAATTTAACAAAAAATTGAAATAGGGGACTAAATTGAAAACAACTATTATCATTGTCATATGTCACAATCGTAAATTGTCACGTGGCACGACGGTAACTTGACACGTGACAGTGTATAAATTTTTTTAAAAAAAATTAAAAATTAGAAATTACAAAAGAAATAAAAAATTTCACGGCTTGACACGTGTCCTGTACGGACACGATGTTAATTCTAACTTAATGAAGATTGTAAGACCCTAGAAAATGGCGTTTTGAAAGTGATAGTGGTTTAAAAATAGTGAGACTCGATTATTTTAATATTAAAAGGTTTTAGTATAAATAGAATCGTTATAAACGAGTTTCATTATTTTAAAACACACCATCTCTCTAGAAACCACTTTTCTAGAGTTCTCTGACTTGTCTCTAGAGGTTCTGTCTCTCTGGTCCTCTGATTGAAGAACCGAGACCGAAGAATTGATCCTCTCGGCGAGCTCTTCAAATTGGACCAATCAGTTTTTCCATTCGCGTAAGTTGAGTTTTCGCTCTCTTTTTAATCTTTTCTGTTGCATGCGAGCTCTTTTCCTCTTGCATGCGATGTTTTAATCATCAGTATAAGTCTTTGTTGATCAGTGATCATAATGGTAGGACCTGGTCGTTCTTGTGATGTTTCTATGTGTAGATAGAGCATCTTGTGGAGTTAGATGCGTTTTGATGTTCTTTGAGCGGTTTGGGTCTGCAGAGTCGCTTTGTCAGGTAAGGGAAGCTGATAATTGAATTTAATTAGAGGATATAATGAATGTAATTGTGTGTAATCAAAATTGATTGTTTGAAGTGTGATGCAATGTGAATTGTTTGATGTTTGGTATAAGTGAAATTGTGATTGCATTGTGTGAATTAAGGTTGAATTGGAAAATGAACACTTGAATCATGGCTCTAATTGGTATCATCTTACTTTGCTCGAAAACCATTTTAAAAACTAGACAACACTGCCATGGAGGTGCCAATTTGGGTCATGAAATCAAGTGAAACATCTCCCAACGAAAATCAGAATTTGTGCTATTTTCTGGTGTGAGGCTAAGCCTCAAAATTCAAGGCTGAGCCTTGAAAAATGCGAGGGGATCAACGCTGAGCGCCAGCCCAGCGGTGCCTAGTGTTGAAAAATGCGAGAAGAATGAGATTGAGCGCCAGCCGAGCGGTGCCCCAGCGCTGAGACCCTTGCAGGTCTAGAACGAAATTTTAATGTTGAGGCTAAGTGTTGAGCTGCCAGATTTCATGTGTTTGCTATTTTGATGTGTTTCATTGAATAATTGATCTGAAATGGATTATTTTGACTGTCTTAGTATGCTTTGAGTGAGATTGGGTGAATATGGATTTGTTGTATGTGAATTATGGAGGAATTTCGTGGAGAAATTCTAAGTGTGGATGAGGTAGGGTATGCAAAGACATAAGGACTCAGTTTTGGTTGGTATCCTAGCGCTCCAATAACCATTAAGGCTCATATAGAGTATAATGGGTTATGTCATGAGGAGTAGCAGGAGGTCTTAGCCATTGGACTCGATCAAGTCTTTGGCGCAAAGGAGACTTACCTGGTGTGATGATTGGGTGATAACCCCTTGAGGCAAAACTCTGCAGAGTTTGGGAATCATACACCGATGTAAGCCACCAAGAGGTTCGATGTTAATTGCATATATTCGGATAATTGAGTCTAGAGTTGAATGGCGTGTGAGTATTGGAATCTTCCTGTGTGAATTCGTGATAATTGATTGTTATTATGCTCTTACTCTAATGTAACCTTCTTTAAATCATTATTAGCTGACCCTTGCTTTCTGTGTTTCTGTCTCGTGTTGTATGTTTCCTTTTGCGATGATCACCTTAATGGTGGGAGCAGATTTGGTTGCAATGTCAGAGGCACTTCTGGAGGATGAGGAGTCATCATTTTAGGTGGGAGCTTTAGTGGTGGTCTATTTAGGTATATTTTTATTAGTTTAGTGTAAGTGTATAAGTGATATATTTTTACAGTCGTATCTTTTGTAAGACTGTATTAATATATTGTGTACACTGAATTATCTGTTTTGAACTATGATGAAACTCCCTATTTTTATTAGTCTTAAGTTGCTAAAAATTGGGATATTACAAAGATGACTAAATTGAACTATTTTCAATAATTGGGAAACTAAATTGAACCGACCAATAATAAGAAAACTAAATTGAACCAAACCAAAAAAAATTAGAGAACTGAAAAATTAGGGAACTAAATTAATAATTATACATTTGATTATCATTTTATTTAATATTTACGGTAACCAATTCAATAACCATTTAATCTTCATTATTTTTTATTTTTATTATTGAAAATGAATATTTATGTAAAAGTATCTTTTATTATTACCTTTTACTGAAAGTGGGCTGTCATTATATGTTAGTCTTTAATGTCTTTCAAACTGAGAATCAAATAGCTTTTTTAACTCGATGTTTATTTAGTATTGAAACAATTTTCATTTTCTTTTAGTTTATATCTTAACACAAAGATTTCACCTTTCTAATTGCCTGTCTAGGTCCATTTCATTTTTTAGTAAGAACGTTTGGAACTCAATGTGGCATTTGTATCAAACCTTTCATATGATTTTCTATAAGAATGTGTCCCATATACACATGTGGACACACCCTATAGTGGTTGAACTTCTAATTTTTTTTACAAGAGTGATCCTTCCATACTCACATGTGCACAAAGATACAATCGTGTGATAAAACCTTTGGTTCAATTTTCTATGAATGTGTCCCACAACCACGTGAACGCAATTGAACCAGTGATATAATTTTTAATATGAACACGTCTCCAACATCCATGTACGCATAAAATAAAGATGGACATTTTTGTTGGGGTTGGTATGTAGTAATAAGTTAACAATGAGGGTTCTGGTCATTACAATGTAGTACATTTTGGGGTGTGATTAAAGGTATTGAAATGTTGGTTGTAGTCATAGGTATGGATGGATTTGCTATACTTTGATGATGCTCTTGTTAATTGAGAAAAACTTGAATGACTGAATTGACCATTGTAAAGTATAGGTACTTGATACATATGATAGTTGTAGATTAACCATAAGGTGGATTCGATAGTGGAGTCTTTATTTGGGCGTTTGGATTTGGGTTACACATCGAATCAGACTAATTAAGGTACTAATAACCCGTAAAAATCTGCTACTGATATGGCGCCTGGCGGCACGGGTCTGCGCGCCAGGCGATAAGAGTACCATAAGAGGGACATTGTCACGAATGCGCCTGGCGACAAAGCGTGGCCCGCCAGGCGATAGACACCACAATAGCGGGTCTGTGTGAGAGCGGCACCTAGCGACAAGGGGGTAACCGCCAGGCGATAGCGACGCGAACAGGGGCTCTACGTGCAAGTTTGGCACCTGGCGAAGGGGACTGTCTCACCAGGCGGTCTGGACCTGTTCCGCCTGGCGGCACTTGGTGCTGCATCGGGCGGAAATCCTGCAGTCATTGACTTGTGTTGTGTTGCGTTTAAGCAATGATGCTATGCTTGGATCGGGTGATGTTGTGCCATGAGCAGGTAGGTTCATGGATGGTGGTTAACATGTGATGATATGAGCGGTGAGGTTCATATTCAGTTACTCTCGCGTGAGGATACGAGCGAGATAGGTTCGTATGTTCCGTGCTCACGTTTGAGAGATGCCACGTGCGGGGAGGTACAGGGCTGGTGGATCACATGTGTTGGACTACGGGCGGGTAGGTCCGTAGAGTAGGACTACGAGCGAGGAGGTTCGTAGAGCATGACTACGAGCGAGAAGGTTCGTAGAGGCAGGACCACGAGCGGGCAGGTTCGTGTGAGCATCATATTCTCGAGTCCAAGGCTAACGTTTTGTGTGAATTGAGGACTATACAATCTTGGGGTTAAGGTCTTGGCCAAGAACTAAGTAGATTGATTAAGATGGGTGTATGACTTATCTTGCATATTATATGTATGTTATTTTTTTTATTTTCTCAGCTCACCATTTCTGTTTGTGTATGGCTGATAATGTATAACCACACACTTATCCTTTTGCACTCCTAGGCAAAATTGAGCAATTTCAAAACTTTATTCTGAGGTATTTTATTTCACATCAACACTGGATCAAAGGAATGAACCTTACTTGAGACAAATCAATCTTCTAGAGATTAAATTATCATGTATATACAAACA
>Ga0214542_1001201_pt1 | contig 52427 bp, 23 predicted proteins | sample CNSS1metaG_FD_160096 | JGI IMG/M metagenome (GOLD analysis project Ga0214542, IMG submission 160096) | Root nodule microbial communities from cowpea collected in UCLA plant growth center, Los Angeles, California, USA - CNSS1 | ecosystem: Host-associated > Plants > Roots > Nodule | place: USA... | reverse complement strand
ATAATTATATAATATATATATATATATATATATATATATATATATATATATATATATATATATATATATATATATATATATATTACTTAGAAAGGTATGGAATTTTTTGTGGTATTTTTAATACTAAATTAAAATTGATCAACCCTTTAAACTCTAGATATGTCATATTTTAATGTTTAAATCTTTTTATTTTTGTCATTTTGTCATTTTGCATACCAATATGACTTGTATTTGATGTATACAAAACAAATTGACCAGAATGGATACTTTTTTATATTTCAAACTTTTTTCTTAAACTAAAATTAATTAAATTAAAAAAAAATTACGTAAGATTTTACCAAATTTAAGTTAAATTTATGTTGACAAGTATAATTTGACATTGTCGAACATAAATTTACCCCTCCCACTTTTATAAATATAATTAACTTTGAATATCTGATAATAGAATTATGTTGTACTAGCACATATAGATATTAGTTAATATGTAAAATTTAAAATAAAAATAAATAAAATATAAACATTAAAAGTAAACACCTTTGAATCATATATTTACACTATAAATAAATAAATTTAAGATATATTATAATAAAGTATATTGGAGCATTTTTTTTTTAAATTGTGTTGGTAGAAGTTTCCGGGCCAAAGGCGTCAATTTGTTGCATTAGGTAAAATAGTTGTAACTAGCGACTGAAAAAAAGAAATGACAGTGATTGATTAGTAGAAAAATATTCGTTGATTTTTGTCTGGTTTTAATATTTTTGTAGAATGTAAACATTTTGAAATACAGTTAGAGGTAGAATGAAGAATAAACGAAAAAGGTAAAGAATAATGATATTTTAAATTATTTTTATTGATCTATTTTTAATTTATTATTTTAATCAATATTAAATCATTATATTAATAAAAATAATAAAAATAAATAATTTAATGATAATTAAAATAACAAATAAAAAAAGGAATTAAAATATCATTATTCAAAATTAAATAATGACAAAATGAGTGGGTAACTTCGGTTTTGAAAGATGCGCTTCCACAGTCGATGGCACGTCAGAATCATTCATAATGGGTTCAATGTCATATTTACATGTGATTTTGACTTTTGAGACAAAATTTATTTATTTATTTAAATTATAAATAATTTTCATTAAAAATGTAATTTTATTTGGATAGTGTACGTTTATACATGACAGAATTAATCCTTCCAGCAATAATTATTTTTTTATTCAGGTGTTGAAGATATTAAAATCGAGAGATAGAAGAGAAAATGGGGTAAATATAAATAGATAGACGATAAGGTTAAGAAATGATGGTTACCAAAATCAGGAAATCGAAATGAAGTTAGCATCGAAGAATGATAGAGAATCGAAAAACTGTATTTAGAAAAGATGTTTGTTGGATAAAATAGAAAGATAGATTAAAGGGAAAACTTAGTCGTATAATGATTTTTGTAAATATGGCTTAGCAAACATAACTCATACAACCGAACACAATTTTTTTGAAAGTTGTTAATTATGTAATTTATTTTATTTTATTTTGGATTAACGGTTAAAAAAGGGTGAATAAATATAAACAAATTGTTCATATGTAAAGAAAGTTGATAAATTATAATAACAATACAAAATTCTAATAACATTGCGAACAAGATAATGGTGATGTTTGTTGTAATTTGGATCACTGCTAAATTTATTTCTCAAGCTTCCACTTCAATCCATCTTCATATTTTTCATTTTTATTTACAACATTTCACCTCTATCTCCACCGTTCAATTTCTCTCTTAAAAATCCAAAAATATTATTATTGAAAAGGAACCCATGAATTCCTAATTGATATTCACTCAAAATGAAAATTCAATGAATTGAATATCTTTATAAAATTGATCCACAATATAAATGCATTAAAAATACTTTAATTTAAATTGAAAAATGATTATTTGTTAATCATGTTTGCAAAGAATTCATGTCAAATTAATTTGATTCACTGAAACTATATTGACTAAATATCAAACCAAAATAAAAATAAAAAAACAGCATAATTTGATTCACTTGTAAACCAGAAAGACTTGTTAGAGAAAGTTGAACATAAACAAGCATAAACTAAAAATGAATTATGTGTTTTTGTCCACACCATTGCACCAAAAATAATGTAAAAAATGATCAAAATCTCAGTAATAAAATTGTTGCCGTTCCCCTTATAATTTAATTGTCTCGCAAACGCGTCTTCTACTATTTCTTGGATTCCTTGTTGCTGATGTTAAGTCAAGGGACAACATTTTTTAAAGTAAAAGAAACTTTGTCCACCGAAACAACGCAATCATCACGACCCAAACGACAACATCATCATCAAATATGAAACAATTGAGTGACAGAGTGTGTGTGCATCTTCATTTTTTTAATGCACCTTTAGTCCACAGAACATGCTCAAATCTACACTAGTAAACCAAATTTTCTGCAACTTGTTATTTTTAAATTAATTGCTACACATATCAAAACCTAACAAACATGTATCATCTTCTTCTTTCCGATCCCAATAATCATGTTCCCAACTCAATTCTTGCACGCTCATCTTCCCTTTTTTGATTCATAAGAAATGAAAGTTCAGTTTTAGCACAATGTAAACCAAAATAGACAAACTTCACCATAGGTTTTTTTAGGGTGATGAAATTTATTAAATAAATTAATTTTAATCTACAAAAATAATTTTCTTACATTTTTATAGCAAATTTTATTCAATAAAACTTTACGATGCGACTTGTTAATTAAATGTCTCATTAAAAATCAACATTTTCTCTATCAATAATGTTGATCCATAAAGTCTCTCATTATAGTTCAGTCGGTGGCTACTGAAGCTAAAAATGAATATACAATCAGAATTCATAACGTTGGTGAATAGAAATGAGTCGGAAATAATTCAAGTGAGTCAAAGTTCCACATCAGATAGACAAAATTAAACACTATATAAGAATACAAATCTATAACACCATTACTTTAAGATTTTCAAATTAAAATAGTATCAAATGTCTTATGTGCGTAAAACTAATGTCATATAATCATATAAAATCACAATTTCTCAACTCAATATAACAATAACCCATATATCAAAAAATATATATATTAACCAATCAAAATGTTGTAAAACTGTATGAAACATCAGAAGCTCCAAGCTCAGTTTAGTTTATTTCATTACACGTTAATCATTCTTCATTATGTATATATAATATCAAAGATAAATTCTTAATTTCATTTTGGCTCTCCAAAATCACTCCAAAACATAATTAAGGTGTGAAGGCACAATATTAATAACCCCATAGACACAACATTAGATCACATATACCAAGAAGATTAAGGGACGTTGATTTTGATTTTGATCGGAACCTATTTGTGTTCGCTTGACTTACGTTCGGTCCTCGTCGACGACGATCAGAGCTTCACTCTTCTTCCCTTTCCCGGTCCTTCTTCTGCTGCCGGCGGCCGAAACGACACCGTCGTGGCGGAGGTTTCCGTCGTTGAGCATCAACGGCAAGTCGTTGCCGTCTTCGCCGTCTTCCTGGGTGGCGATGCGAATGCAAGAGCAACGGTTCAAGGAGGCGAAGAAAGCCGTTGTAACGCCGTTGATGAACCACATGGCCACGCCATCAAACTTTCCGCAACCGGAGGAGGCTTGCGTTGACGAGACCCTTGACTCGACGGAGTTGGGTGATCGGAGACTGAAGAAGCCGCTGCAGGTGGAAGAAGAAGTGGTGGCAGCCATAGAATTAGTTTTCGGCAATAATTTCAACGGACCACAGCGAGAACAGAAGCCAGAGCTTAAAAAGCTTCAGCTTTTCGTAGTTAACGGACTCTACAAAGCTTAATCAACTATAACAATCAAGTTTTATACAATATATTCCTAATTAAGTGTGTTTTAACATAAATATATATATAATTTATAAAATGTTAACTTTTGTGGGACAATAAATTGTCCTATTGACCTACTTTTTAATAATAAGGTTGATAAGTGTGTTTTTCCTTGATGGAATAGAGAGCAAAACATATCTAAAGGACTCGGACTTTTGTTATCCTAATTTTAATGATGTTTTCATATTTTGTTTTGTTAAGTTGCAAAATTAATGTTTGTATTATAGTTAATTTCATGTATTTTTAAAATAATATTTATGTATACCATTTCTTAATAAAGTTTATCTATCTAATAAAAGTTTATTCAAACCTTTTTAACCATATTATATGCCATTACAAAAGATAGAGACGAGTATAAAGTTTACCAATTTTTTTTCTTCAATAAACTACTCCAAACTTCTACGCACAAGTAATTTTTAAGAATGAAATCATTTCTGACTTACACACAAATATATAATATAATTTTAGATTATTTATTTAGTTGGATATGTAATATAATTTTGTTTTTTTTTTCCTCTTCTATAGTAGTATCTTTTTATGCTGAAGGAATTCAAATATAGGCATTGTCTCACGTATTATTTTTTGAAAAATCATATTATGATTTTTATTTTTTTACTCTCATCCTTTATTCTTTAATATAACTGAGTGTGAGTTATTGATTATTTAAAAAAAAGATAATAGTACATTGATTAATGATCTACATTAGATCATAAAAAAGGATAAGAGTTAAAAAATAGGAATTATAATATCATTGTTCAATAAATAGATTAACTTTAGAATCGAGAGAAAAATAAAGTTAAAAAATAATTTTGGTTATTTTTGCAAGATAATTGTATGCTAAAGAATCTTCACAAACAACTTGTGAAAGACAATAATTAAAATCTGTATAAGAGTAATACGAAAAGATACTTGATTTTTTTTAATGTTCACCAGAACACTTAACTCTTCTACTTCTTTTTTATAAAATGTAACTAGTTACCTATAATTAAAAATAATTACAAGTATTCTTCACACCATTTCGATAACCTCCCAATAAGAAAAACATGATCATTCTTTTCTCATTTAATTACTTATGACTTTCTCAAATATTTTATAGGTGTCATTTTGTCTAAGTCCAATGAAGTTGTTTTAAATATAATTGTAACCTTCAAAATAATGGATATACATTGAGTAATTTGTGTTGAGACATATTTATGGAAAAGAAAAGTTTTAGAAGTATAGTACGTATTATCTAATACTTAATAATGTGAAATAAGAGACGCAAAAAAAGTACATTAATACTTTATGTAAGATCATTTTTTTATGTTTTATATGATAACACTGTCATGATTTGTTGAAAATCTTTTATTTAGTGTCAAAACAATAATGGATGTTAATTTGTTCTCCTTCCAAGCTTTTTTCTCTTATAAACATCCATTTTGATAACATCACCCTTTAATATTTGATTACAAAATGCTGATTTATTAGATTATACATTTCAATTGTGTAAATCAATATGCTGATAACTTTTTACGACGTTACAACGAATCTAAATTGAAATGTTGGTATAATAAGCTTCGTTTTGCATTATAATAAACTTTATTCACATTAATAAGTGAAATTCACACTTAATAACTGAAAAGGCATATAAATAATATATATATATATATAACCACATCTCTGGATGACTACAACTTTCATGTTCGAATTGATTATTTAATCAATAAATAATAACTATAATTATCTTTTTTCCTAAGCTAAATTGTTATGTACGTAGAGGGTGCCCCACACATTGAAAATAAACGATGCGTACTCTGTTGTAGTTTGCATCTGACATAAAATACACGCCAGAGACAGCTATGTCTTAAACTATTTCATGAATTTGATCATAAGTTACGTTCACAATTATTGCTCCATCATTGGTCAATACATTCTCAACTTATAGATTAAGATTTTTTCTGTTAGATTATATATCTCTCTCACATGGAACATGAATCACACTTTCAAGATTCTAAGACTGCTTATTTGTTTGCAGCATTGCAAGAAGACATAAATCCGAGTTTACACACAAAATTTAACAATTTTTTGTATACAAATGCGCCGTAAGTTAACATCTTTGTGTAATCACCGTCCATAACTCCACTCCACAACATTTCACAATAACTATTTAAGAGTCCTTTTTAAAGTATTTAAATCAATAGAAATAACTATATTTATTTTAAATATTAGATCACACATAAAAAAATTAATTTTGCACTTTTTTTAAAAACAATATTATTGTGTGTAATTGTTGATATGTATCCAATGAGGTAATAAATCATGATTAATGGGTTCCCTTTTCCTTTTCCGAGAATCATGGGTAAACTTTCACCACTGGTAATGGATACTTATCATCAGTGTTACATTTTGTAACCCATCACCTACTCTGTAAAACTGAGGTTACTTTTTTACGCTATTTTTTGGCACTAGATTTTGTAGACAAACACAGTGTACAATTAATTGGATTGCAAATGCGGGTTTTGGAAGTAACCACTATAATTCAAAGAGATGAAAGAAAAGTAAGTTTTTTTTTAATTAGTTTAAATATTATTTAATTTCTACAAATTATTTTGCATAACTTTTTTTTTTATTTATGTAATATTTCATTTCTTCTTTGAAAAATGTTTATGAAGATGTCTTTCTAATTAAATTGTAGTATTCCAAATATGATAAACTAATTATTCGTTTAGTAAATTGCTTAGGATAATTTTCTTTTTGGATTAGTGGTGACTAGTGATGGATTCATATACTCTACAATAACTAGTGAAAATATATGGACTATGTGCATGTGTATTTATTTTTTATAATAAAAATATTATTATTATAATTATAAAAGTAAATATAAATATTTTTATAATTTTATGGTAGAAAACTAGTGAAATATCGTCTCGACATAAATATTAATCATGCTGACATACAAAAACACATAAATTATTATATAAAAATATTATTAAAAATTAAAAATTTAAATATAAACAACTATGGATAAAAATATAAGTGCAACTTACTTTAATGTCTTATTTGTATTTGTATTATTCATAAATATATGTGATATATTTAAAAGTGAACATTATGATGTGATCCATACATAAATTTAGATATTTAGGGTATTTGTAACATCAACCATGCACGTGCCCATATGAATCATAGTGTAGATCGATCCAAGAACCATGGGATACCTTATATAGTATGTTTGATTACAACATCTAGGGTTTACATGTGATATGTTATTTAATAAGTTATAGCATGATTTGTGACAGTTACTTAGTTAATACTTGTAGCATCTATGCTCACATGTGATTTCTTATAATTAAACATATTTTTGACGAGTTTAGATGTACAGATTTATCCAAAAAAAGTTTATCCTAGTAGAGTTTAAAACTTTAAGCAGTAGGTCTAAATAAAAATAATTCGCATCTGCTTCATAAGTGAATAAATTCAAAAGATGAAAATTCACAAGAAAGTTGAGATTGAAGCAAATAGAAATGCACAGTAATTGCAAACATTAAGCGAAAAATAATAAGAATGTTTGTTCAAGAATAATGAATAAGAATGTTATGAAAACAAATGTTGGATTTGGTGTATGTTTATTCATATTGGCCATTGCCCCTCTATAATTGTTGCCTTGCCACATGATTCATGAATAATATTTTTTTGATCATTAATAAATCATTTAATCCAAATCAGACTGATTTTAAATTTTGTTATTATTTTTTTTCCCTCCATAACTCCTTTTTCTTTACTACTTATGGAAAGGGTATATTCTAAAATGAAATTAATTGCAACATGTTATGCAATACCCTTATGTTTTTGTATACAATTTTATATATTGTAAAAGGATAGGCACCTTATGCCGTTATATCATATACTTTTGATTTTTCCGATCCAAAAAAAAAAGAATAAAATTATACTTTTGATTTTGTTGGTAAAAAAATTTCTATAACAGTTTTTTTTTACTGTATTACACAAATGTTTTTAAATTTAAATAAAATAAATTAACTATTTTCTTATAAATAGTAAAGTAAAAAATACATTTAAATTTTTTTGAAATGAGTTATTTGAATTAATTTACATTATTTTATTAACAGGTTTTACGAAAATTTTAATTGATGCAAATGAACATTATAATATTATTAAAATTTAATGTGTTTAAAATGTTAAACTGTTCTCAATTTTATATAATATATCAATTTAAATTTTGAGCGTTAAAAAATAATTTTTGAAATAAATAAAAGCATAAAAATAAAAAAAATTAAATAACAAAAGTGGAAAGAATTAGAGAATTAATGAAAATATAACAATTCTTAATTTTTTTAAGACTAAAGATATAAAATTGTAATGTATTAGATTCAATAGTCTCACTATAAACAAGAAAGAAAAGGAAGTATAAATTGTTACATTATGGAAACATAAAAGAGAAATAAACTCTACATTGAATTAAGCGGTTTGCAAAAAATATCCAAAGGACTGAATGCGAAAGCATACATAGATTGGTTACTGGAAACAATAGATGAGATTTGGTATCTGATCTTCTAACTGTAGATCATTTAAAGTTTTCTTTTTTGTTTTTTCTTCTAATGGGGAGGAAGAGAAAATAACAATGAATATGAAGCAAGGTTTTGTTTGCAAATTTACTTGAGGAAGAAGGAGATGTGACAACTCTAATTGGTGAGATCTGAAAGTGGAGGATTGTGACATGTCACATCTTCTAGGTTGGTCAAACTTGAAAGTGAAAAACTATGACATGTAGCAACTTCTAGTTGGGCAAAGAGTGAGTCCTAGGAAAAGTTTTTTCTAAAGATAATTTTATGCACGAGCAATGGCTGATATTAATGTAGGGTGTGTGGTTATTATGCACTAAGATTTATTAGCATTGATATAGGATGTATAATGTTTATGCACGAACATTGACTAATATTGATGCAGGGTGTGATGATTATGCACGAGCATTGGTTAACACCGATGGAGAGTGTGTGGTGATTATGGCACAAGCATTTATGCAGGGTGTATAGAATTTATGCACGGACATCGATTAATATTGATGTAAGGTGTGTGGTAATTATACATGGACATTGGTTAACATTGATGCAGTGTATATGAAAATTCTTGAAATAATTTAATTTCAATTGAGTATACTCTCTTTGATGGAGGAGTATGATTATTGGTATAAGTAATGAAAATGTGTTTATTTTGATCATGATGAAGATTGTTAGGCTCATAAAAATAATATTTCTTGAAAAGTTCCACATCACTTACGATACACAAAGCATGCATGTTGATGACTATATGATGGACTATAAGTTCATGATATTTTTTTGCCTCAATTAAAGACTCTTTAAATTTGTATTTGACATTTTTTATATTCTAATTGTAGTGTTATGAGATTTTGATTAAATTTTTACTTTGAAGAGTATAGGTGAACTTGGGGTCAAAAGGGGTCAAAAGGCACGAGTGAATGATTTATGTGTTATACAAATTTTCACTATTATTTTGTAGTTGTATTTAGATAACAGTTGTTATTTTTCTCCATTTTTAGGATTTTCCCGTTAACTGGTTCTTTTTTTTTTGTCTCTAACGTAATTGGTTCTGAAATGGCGAAAAAAAAAAAGTCTCGTTCAGTGGTAGAGGTCCTCTGGGTTTAAGAAAACGGGACAGCCAGAGAAACAAGCAAATTCTAATTCTACGAAAGGATAGCCTCTCAGTCCCACAGATTTACAAAGTTTCAGTGTTCCACTCTTAAACAACATCTCATTCATGGGAGATGAGAAAACAGAAGAGAGAAAAAAGGATACAAATTATAATACTTTAATCAGCTGGATAGAGTGCATTGGCATGTAATGAGAACAAAAATATCATATATATTCAACACGAATCACGATAGAGTAAGAGCATTGAAAGATAACTTCGTATCCCACAGACCGAATCCCTGACAGGGAAACATGAATAATAAATGGCAACTGGCCCGTTTAGACGTATAACGGACAACAATGCTGAGTAGAGTTACGAAAACTAAGTATGGATTTGGGACTAGTCTAGTCTATCTTGCCTCTCCAGCTTAAGTTACAGGTTTGGAGGAGCTGGTTATGGATAATTTAAACCTAACCGATTTTCATCAGGGCCGAGTACATTTTAATTCAAATGATAGATAAATGAATTATAAAAATAGAAATCTAAGAGCTGAATATATGATTATATATTATTATAATTTAAGAGATTTAATAATTATAATACTTTTCTACCATGATAAGAAATAAGATTGAGAGAAGAAATGCATGTGTAGTGCCAGAAGTGAGAAAGAATCAAAGGCGAGAATAGTAAATCGACTGCGCAACTTCGTACTTCTCATATCTCACGAATTACACGATATACATGTGTGACTTTAAGGTGGGTCAGGTGCAGATACTTACATAAACATACCCATCCCACTATTGCAAATTGGAAAAAACATGAACACACTCAGTCAAAGCATATTTTCTCCATCAAAGTCAGGGCAGGATCAGATATGAGTGGCCATGGGTTAAGATTTAATTGCCATACCTGGACAAAACTGTGATAGTAAACTGCTGGTGACTCGTAAAGAGTATCGCTGTTTCAACAGAACTAATTAAATCAAGAGTTCTTTCATGATACGACTTCTTAATCTAATAAAAAACAAACCATTCAGCAGAAGTAATTAAATGTGCGAGTTCTCTCATGATATGACTTCTTAATCTAATCCTAAAGAAACCATTGCAAGAAATAGAATGAAGAAAACTGAAAAGTACTGATTAATAAATTAACAACAATGTAAAGAATGTAAAGCAAGGATGTGCATGCGATATTCCTTTTAGGGAAGAATGTATTAGGCTACATTAAGCACGCAGTTAGTCGATCATCCAGTAATTGACAAAACCAAGTTTTCTGCTCGAGAATAAGAGGCTAAACTCACCTGACTACATCAACAATCTCAAAATTAGTCCGATACAAACCCGACAGCCAGTTCCAATTGGCAGTTGCAGAGAGTCAAATCTGCTAAATCTAAACTTTATAGAGAAAGGAAAACAGTATATTCAGACAAATATGAATGTCGATTTGCCATATAAAAAACAAAAAAAAATAAATAAATGCACTAAATCTAGGTTTTATGACTGAGATTAAGTGTAACAAACCAAGGATGGAAGGCTAACTAGAAGACTATTATTTACAAATTACAAAAAATAGATGGAAGAATATTACTTAATCTAGTACCAGCCAGGTTGGTGCCGACAAAACCGTTATTCAAACACTGCTGTAGATGAATATGCTTTAACCATAACAATGATGGAACAACTTAGTTTTCCATTCAAGAAAGAAGTATAAAATAATCATCCAAGTTTTCTGAGGTGTTGTGCTTATATGAATCCAGCATTGAAGCAAAGTAAATTTGAGCAAGATGGCTCAAATCACTGCCTCTGTTTTTGGGTATGGAGAATAGACCAAAAGCAGTAATTCGAACACTACAACAAGAATTTTTTTCTAGTTCCCCTACTGAAATATGAACTCAGATTTGATACCTGGAAACATATATATGCCACCTAACCGAAAGATCTGATTTTTCTGCATTATATCCCAACTGCATTACAATTAAGAGGTTGGCTGAAACATCATACTAAGCAGGCAAAACAATCCTACTACCACCCACAATATGCAAATACAAAGCAAGGCACAAGGTAAAAATAACCGATGACTTGGCTCCAATATATCTAACCAGTTCTAGTCCTCTGTTCACTACCTCATCATGAACCTTACAAACACTACTTTTGAATCCATCCGATATTCTCCACATTAAAAACGCCACAAATGACCTCACCGTTTCAAGCGTTACCCTCCCAGTCACATCAAGCACAAACCTTCGGTTAGCCGGCACCGCCAGCGTTGACTTAATCTGTTCAAACCACCCAGCATCCTGAGACCCCCCAACCGAGCTTCCAATCCTGACCTGCTGCAGAAAAACCTCCTGTTTCAGGCACCCGTCGTCACTTGCAGGAACAACAACAGAAGACATAGATAAACCCGAATTCGACCTCCCACTCCGGTTAGACAAAACCTGGTGCGAAGTTCTGACAAAAGTCTCAACAGCCCCATTAACAATGGAAACTAAAACCTCCTTCAGCTTCTCCTGATGCCTGGGATTCGACAACCCCGCAAACATTTCATTATAGGTATTCACATTCATGGTCTTGTCAAGAAAAACAGCAACCGCAGTGCTCACAAAAATCTGCACACAATCCCCAATAAGCTTGCCACACCTCTCATCACAAATCGCATTAACCCATCTAGGAACCTCCGACCTCTCCCCCGTCGATTCAGCAGCATAGAAACCCAAAACCAAGTTCCTCGCAAAGCTCCCAACCACAACGGACGCAAAACCCGTCCCAGCATTCGAGAATAGTTTCTCTAACACCCCATCCGTGAATCTAGAAGCTTCCGCGGTGATTTCCAAGGGAGCAATACCGTTATTATTCTCACCCACCCGTGAGTTATACCCTAACAGAATCCCAATCGTCACAGCCTCGGAAACCCTAGCCAGCGACGTTGAGAATTCCTCCGATTTGGCGATTTTCGCTAATTGCTTCAAACTGGTGGGTATCTCGTCCGAATCAGAAGCGAGGAATTGGTGCAAGTCGTTAGAGATAACGGTGAGGGAGTGCGCAGAATCGGAAATTAACTCGGCGACGGTAACGAAGGTTCTGAGGAGCTTGGAAATACGGCGGCGTTTCTGAGCAACATAGGGTGAATTGTAAGCCCTGTAGGCGGCGTAACCGGAGGCACCGAAGAACGCAATTAGGAGAAGATATTTTCTTTTTCTTGGAGAATATTGGAGCCAATTCCTGAGAAGCGGAAGGTCCATGAGAGTGAAAAAAAAAAAAAACCCTATGGATTGTATGAAAGTGAGATTGGTTTGTTGGGTAATGCAGCGATTGATATCGGATCTATAATTGACCCAAAAAATAAGAGGGGAAGATGCACGCAGCGAGAAGAAAGGAAGAGGGAAATGAATAAATGCAGTTAGTTATTGAAATCTGAATGGTTGGAGGGAAATAACACCTCTCTGTCATCACAACACACTCCTCCTACTTCTTCTAACTTTGCTTTAGCTGAGTAATTAATATACCACAGCACAATCATCATCGTGCAATTACGCGCCAAACCATAAGGTTGTTGAACATACCATCATATGCAATGCAACGTAATTCACTGCAAATTATTAATTACAATAGAAACCTTTTCCACGCGCTAACTTTTAATTAAATCCAAGGATTTTTCTGTCACTGTTTAATAAAATAAAATGAGACATTTATATGTTTGAATTTTTTTATCTAATGTATTTGTCTATGTAAGATATTGATATTGATTTTGCCATTTAGATTTTGTTTTCTATTGAAATTGTTTAAACTATTTTGCTGTTATTGCTATTTCATTTATTAACACTATTTTAATGCTTAATATTACTTCGAATTATTAATATTTGTATCTTGATCTTAATGATACAAAATCATGTTTCCGTTTTTACGCAATATAAATTTCGATAACCCTTTCAAAGTTATACAATTTTTCTCTTTCTTTTCTTTATTTAATTTAATGAGTTATTAATACAAAATTCACATTTCAGATTTTTCCTTTTCTAATTCAAGTTTAAAATTTATAATTAAATTCAAATAAAAATTAGAAGATTCAATCTCAAGTAACAATACATTTCAAAATTAATTTATTAATAATTTTATATATTCTTTTTTTTACATTGTCTAATAAAATAAATATTTTTAAAATTACATAAAATAAATTAATTATAAAATTATTAAAAGGACCTCATGCATTGCAAGGGTATAGACACTAGTTAAATTACAATATAAACCTTTTTCCGACACTAACTTTCAATTAAATATAAGGATTTCTATCAGTGTTTAATAAAATGAGACATTTATAGTGGACAATGTAAACAGATTTTATTAGGTTTCGTTCTTTCTTTTCCCATCAACTCAATATTTTCATCATCATTTTAACAACCATTTGAAGTCGTGTCGATGACTAAAAATGTTTTATTAATATTTTAAAGAATTAAATATATTTTGATCCTTTAATTTTTATTAAAAATTAAAATTAGTTTATATTTAGCTCAAATTGAAACTAAAATTACTCATTATTTCAAAAAAAAAAAGAATTAAATTATATAAACAAATCAAACAATATTATAAATCATATATCAAACTTTAAATAAATTCAAAAAAATTAGCTAATACCACTAAATCAAAATATTTTTGAAGTTGAAAAATTAATTTGAGCCAAAATTTTGAAAAATGAGTAATTATAATTTTCACGGGATAAAACACATATTTAAATATTTCTTAAGATGTTACTGTGAACTACATGTGGGCTTTTTAATTTATTCATTATTTGCCAGTTATGAGTTCAATTCAAAAATTTCACGCAAGTTTTGGTTTATCACGTTGTATTATTCAATCCATTTGATGGCTTCCACTAAAAATAAGTGTACTGAAACTTCAAATAATCCATACAATTTGATAATTCCCCATTTAAAAAATAAAAATCAATGTCATCGAATAATTTCCTCAAAGCACAAAACTTATGCCCTTTTCTCCATCTACCAAAAATGTTGGTTTCTTCTTACACTGCTTTATGTGAAATAATTTTAGGCTTTGTTAAAGTAAACTTTTTTCCCAAACACTTTTGATAATTCAAATTGAAGCGACATAACAAAAAAAAAACAACTTTGACACTCTTGTCGATGAATGTATTTGAGATTTTGGAGATGTTAAAGGAGCTGCACACGCAGAAGAAAAACAGAAGGGCTAAAAGAAAATAAATGCTTTTCTTTTCTCCCTTAATTTCAAAGATTATAAAGTAGTTAAAATCGGAAGAGGTTTAAAAGTTTTTGGCTGTTGGGTGACTTTCAAATCTATTTTAATTATGCGTTATCAATTCTTTGAAATTCCAAACATTCCAAAAGTATTCAAACAAATTCACCTTTTTAGCGTAAAGATTAGCCGTGAATTGGCGGTCAACAAGACTTACATTTTCATTGAAAGTCAACCGAGGAAACGACAAGTGAAATCAACTACCCACATACGCTAATCTATATCAATCTCACTTTCGTTTATTTTGAGAGAATATTTGGTAGATTATATTTTTTATTCCGAAATATCATTCCGGTAAGGGAAATATATTTGTTTTATATTTATGTTTCTAGTTCATTCCAAATATAAGATTCTAATTCGCAGCTTAAGATGCCTGAAAAACTCCCCATTAAACACTCCCTTCAGGGTGAAAAAAAAAAGTTTAAAAATGTTAAAAGTATATGTAATGTGTAATTTCCTGTAAAAACTTGAAATATCAATCATTCGTCACCTTTAAAATAGGTATTAGAATATCGTTTGTATATCTGTAAAACGTTAATGCACAACGGAACTCAGGTCATTGTAAAAACTAAAATTCTCCCTTCCAAATTTACAACCTTCTGTTTCTCCTTCATATCATGCCATCCAATCATTCAAAGTTGTTCAAATAATCACGTCATTGTTTTCAGACACAGTTACAGCAAGGCAAATCAGGAGGACAAACACCCCAAAATAGAAAGGAACGAAAGAGCACCCCAAAGCTCACTACAACCGCCAAAAGTACACGAGAAAATCCAATATCTATTTTTCAGGACAAATAAGAGAGATTTTATATACACTTCTTCCACCTATATGATGTACCTTCAGAAAGAGAGCTGTCCTTCGGATTGTAGCATACATTTCATCCCACATTCTTATTCCGAATCTCAAAAGAACAGGGATTAACATAAATCACACTTAGTTCCACTATTTCATTTTCATGAGTTGTTTCAAAATACGGCCTGCAACTTAGAACCCATACCTAGCCTTGCGGCAAAAAAGATGTACGGAAAAAAGGATTAGCAAGTTCTTTTTACAGCTTCGCATAGCATCACGACATTTTATCAACTTCATTCACCATTCTTTATATACAAAAGAATGTTCCAGACACCAGCACTCTTGCTTTTCCAAACATCGGACAACTTTCTAAACTGTTCTTAGTGCTGAGTGACGATCTACAGGCCCTAAAATGACCACGGTTGTGTCTAGACTGAAGTTTCAAACCAACTTCAAACCACCTGTACTTAAAGTAACAGGTTTAATGCCATAGTCATCATCTTCGAGATCGCTGAAGGATATGTCTTCTTCATTTACTATGGGGTGAGTTGTTCCACCATATTCTCCTAAATCAGAATCTTCCTCTGGCCACTCATCGTCTTCTTCATCATAATCCTTAATAATAATTTGAGAGGGTCGACCACATTTCGGATCCTTGTTATCAGTTTTAATAATTGACCTTTCCTCAATAACAGACTTATCAGTGAGATGCGTTCCAGATGTTTCAACCATGTATTTATCAGTCTCATAATCTGTCCTTACGGAGAAAGAGGTTGTTCTATATCCATATGTCGGATTAGGCATGTCATCAGAACAATCATCATTTAATAGGCTGGGAGTTAATTCATTGTACCGTGCATTGTCTTTTGGGTATGAAGCACTTCTTCCAAAAATTTCAAAGTCAGGCTTTGTTTGTTTATGCAACTCCTGCATCCACATTGCTCTAGCTGCCGTGATCTGCAAGTGTTAAAACCAAGACATCGGAAAAGTTCATGTAACTATTAAGGTAGATATAACACTAGCTTAATCTAGAAGTGCCAGTAAATATTAGATATAACATTAGAAACCAATATTCTTATGATAACTAAACCAACCTAAGCAAAGGCACACTTAAATAAATAAATAAATTTTTCTTGATAGGAAACAATGATAGATCGACCTTACTCCAATTTCAAACTATATTATTTTCAAAATAGTTATAAACATTTCAAGCTGGAAAAAGAAACGGCTTCAGCAAATTAAATACAAACCATCCAATCATAATGCAGAAGTATAATTAATCAATTAAGAGAATAAAATATATGCTCGCCTTATACATAAAAAGGTAGACTTTTCTTCTCAAGACTTACTGTTTGTCTATCTTTTAAATGAGAGATAATATTTGAAGAATGCAGATTATAAGAACTTATTTATTGTAAACAATGTCAATATCAATAATATGTGTCATTAAGATTTAGAACAGACAAAAGGATTACACATTTACAGCATCATCAATAATAATATATTTTTCATAATAGAGAAGCAGTAGTGAATAAAAGTGCAATATAATTTAGTAATCTTCCTTGCTAAAAGAATCAAAGATTGCTAAATATATTGTAGAAAAAGAGAATAAAACTCAGAATAAATATATTTTACAACATGGAGTGCATAACAAATAGATTTTGGCTTATTATAGTAAAAGAGAAAACAGAAAGACAAATGGACAGGTAAGGAGAATATATTTTGAAACCCAAAGAAAACTCCTACAAGTTTGATTGGACGAACTTCTTCATAAGGTAAAAAAGAAAGAATAAGGATTGAAGTTAGCTTTTCCATAGACTAATTTATAAAAGCTCTCTCACGTAGTTTTCTAAATTTTAATATTTAACTTGTCCATAAGCTAATTTTAACTTATGAAGAAGTTCGTTTAATTATTTATCTCTCTTAGAAGTTATTATAAAAAAGTTCGTCTGGAAAGTTCACAAGTGACAGGTATCTAAATATCGTTCACATTATAAAGGGCAAATCAGAAAACACAGACTCTACGAATTCTATTATAAAGTAACTTGGACCACTGAGAAATACACGAATGTGTGTGTTTGTGTGAGGGATTTTAGCTCAAATGATCCAATTCCACAACGTATAAAGTTGGGAACTGAGCAGCATGAAGGAAGGACATAAATGCAACAGAACGGTAGCTTTTGGACTCCGTATCATTGGCCTGATTTATTACTTCCACTGATTAGTTATATTTTAAAACTATTCACACGCCAAAAGCATTCCCCAGTTAATCACAATGTGGATGGTTGGCCATTTTTAACTGGTAATTTAATTCCCAAGTATAAGCCCATTAGGTATATTTGAAAACCATGTATTTTCAAACTACGAGCTCGTCCGTCCATGAATTAAAGATATTGGAACAATCATTCCTAGCACAAAGGATTCACGCAATCATAATATAACGGTGAAACATTTTAAAATAACTTCATCAACATCTTCCAATAGGTTGCAAAACGCATAGTGAAGGTGATTGCAAGTGCGACATGAAAGTTTAAAGCAAAAGCCCATGTAACTGACCTGGGATGTAGACAAAACCCCTGCATCTTCTTTGTTAAGCCTCGAATGCAAAAGTACAAAATACACTTTCCAGAAATAACTTTCACTCATAAAGCAAGGGCATAGTTCAATTCTGAGCGCAGCTAATCTAGGAATTAATCTTTCAACAACCGCTGCATGCTGTTTTTGTGCATCAGACATGTCAAAATCTACAGGTAGAATTCACCTCGTCAAAATCTCAAACAACATGTAACGAATGAGTAAAAGAAATCAATTAAATCACGCAACACGAGAAACCATACCATCACTCATACTGTCAAGACATTATTATCTAAATTACGAAGGAATTTAACATGTATCATACGGTGTAACTAACAGTCATGAGCTATCCGATCTATCTACAACTACTACAGCCAATTAAAAATTCAATGTGCATTAATCGTTCTGTGATCTGATCCAATTAAAAACAGCATTTCTCTCTAGTGAGTGTCTGCATGAATTTACCGTCGGTGTCGTCTTCTTCGTCAATAGGAAAATCCAACCACGTCTCGGGATGCATAGCGATGTTCACCGCGAAGGTCAAAACCTCCTCCGTGATTCCAACAGCGCGTTGTTCTGGACCGCAATCCCCTTCCGAATCGGATCCCAATGAAATCGAATTAGAGCGATTGGAAACGGCAGCCTCGTCCAACTGCGGTTCTTCGTTCGGAGAAAGAGAGCGATGCTTGAATTGATCGGAGATAAACGAAGAGGGATCGGATTGAGTATGAGCAAGAGAAAGAGAATGAGAATGAGAATCCGTTGACGGCGGAGCGAGGAAGGATGCCATTCCCCAAAATTGACGAGTTAGGGTTTGCTTGATTTCGTCGAGGTCCTCTTTGACTCCACGACCTTCCGTTTCTTCGTCTTCTTCTTCTGATTCTGATCTGAATTCATTTTCTCGTGCTTGCGGCTGCAGGGGGTCTCTCAATGACGTGGTAGGTGGATCGAGTACGGTGTCGTTTTCGTGATCTCCATCGCCATCGAGTCGGAGAGAATTTGAGAAGGAGCGAGACAACCATGACATTTTCTATTTTTTCAAAAATATGAAAACAAAAAAAATGGGGAATTGGAGATTGTGACCTGTGAAAAGGTTTATGGTTTCGAATTTTTTGATCGCAAGAAGGTGAAGGGGAGGGTAGAGGGCGTGAATCAGGTGATTCGTGTACTACCGTGGGCGTGCACTTTAATTCGACACGTCGCTCTAACTTGTCGCCACTACAACAAATTTCAAACGAAACAAATGGAACTTGCAGTGCAGATGAAACAAAGACGAAATCGACCCAGACACGTGTTTAAAAGTAAAACGGAGGGAAACGGAAGTTAAGTTGAAGTTGTACCTACCCATCACCAAAGAACATTAGTAAAACAATTATTAACCGATCCATTACTTATACAAATTATATCTGAGTTTTATGATAAAATATAAGAAATATTTTCACCAAAGTCTAAACTTCCATGATTCAATTATTATTTTGCCAGTCACATTATAAACCTATATTTTCACACAGGCAGCAGAAGAATAATGAGTAAATGAGATATCTACCAAACAAACGCGAAGAACACATTAGAGAAGTTCATCAACAAGGCAAGATAGTCCTCGCATTATTTCAACGATACTCTACTCTTATATGTGAGGATGATATGCACGTCCAGTGCATTTATTAATCTACTTTGAATTAAATTAGAAGATCCATTCTTTAGCAATAGAAATCCCTCATATTTAGTCATGAATTAAGTGTAGAGTAGTTTTCTGTTTTATTTTTCTATAGTATTTAATGTCATTCATATTACCCAAATAAAACAAGTTTAAAAGCACACCCCTATACGTAACTATTAGAGGTATAAAACTAGTATCATGAGCTCACTCACGGGCTTGATATTCACAAACCATGAAAGCACATAGCTATTAGAGTTTAACATTTTCATCAGTCTTTGCTCCATATTCACACCTCCATCAAAACACTTGAACTCCGATATTGGTTAACTTCCAAAAGTATTAAAGTAGTGCAATATTTTAAAAAGAATTATCAAAATAGTATAATTTTTTGAGAAAAACAAAAAGATTTACAGAAGATGGGAGAGTCTTATAATTTTGTTTGAGTTCATTACAAATATGTTGTGTCAATTTGACATGATTTGAATTCATTAAAATAAAATCGTATCAATCTAAGATGATTTCAATTTGTATCTCAGTTTATTTAAAAGCATACCAAATTGGTATGATTTTAATTAAAATAAAAAAATACAATGCACCAAAATAAAATTATATCAAATTAGTACGACTTTACTTTAGTGAGTCAAAAATCGTGTTAAACCAACAAAAAAATTTTATAATTAAGTCGAATTAAATTGCAGAACTTATCTATTTTTATAATAATTTTTAAAGCTTGTACCACTTTAATAATCTTTAAAAAAAAACATTTTTTTAAGTGTTTTTGTCCAACTTTTTCGTCCATACTTCTTCTTTTAAAATATCAACACTCAATATTGTTACAAACTAAAACTTCAATTTTTAAAGATTTACAAAAATTGTTATCCCATAAAAATTTATTATTATCTCATAATTCTTACTAAATGTTATGCCATTAATATTTTTATAGAAGTTATTTTTTTATTACATGATCAAAAATAGAAATTCATATCGGTCAAATAATCTATTTGAAATTTTGTTAAAACTAAACAAAATAACTAAATGATTTGTACTTAATATATTTGAAAAAGTAAATATTGTGTCAGTTTTGATTTATATATAAAAGACATTAAATAAATTTGAATTAATATAAAATTTCGTAAATATAATATATATGAAAGAAATTTTCAATCTAATAAAAAGATATTAATTAATATGATGTTTAATAGGTATATACATGTATATATTCTGTTATTCATGAAAATTTAATTTTTATAATGGCCATTAGTAGTATTTATTTAATTTAATTATACATAATGGTTAATTAACTTGCATTATATGTACTTCTCAAAATTTATGCTAATAATATTTATTTTTAAGTTTTTTTAAAGTATATTTATGAATAATTTCATTAATGATTTTATAAATATTAAATTTATAATATTTTACTTTATTTAATAATTAATGTAGATATCTAGGTTATTAATGTTGTAGATAAATCCGAAACTGATACGTAAAATCTACACCATTAAGTAACTTCCTTTACAATAAAACAGTTGATTTTCAGGATAAGAACAGAGAAATTTATTTTAATTATGTGATAAAAGTTGTGAGTGAAAAAACACGGTATATAACTAAGTGAGTAAAAATAAAATTATTTTGGATTAGAATAAATGGAAAGAGAAGAAGAAACTATTTCTATTATTTCAGAGATCAAATAATATTAAAATTTGGGGTATGAACAAAATTAAATTAAGTGTTATAATCTAGAAACTAATTATATTTAATCATTTATTTTTTATTTTTTATTTTAAAAAAATATTTTTAAAATTTAAAAAATACACAATATAATTAAATTATAGAATTAGTTTTGATTTAAAAGTAACACAAAATGCAATACAGTTGTGTAATTATTTTATTTTTATTTTTTATTTTTGTGGAAAAATATTTTGTGATAAAAATAGAAGCAAACTAAGTCCTAACTGATAAAAATCAAAAGTGAACTATAATATGTGACGATCTGATAAATAAGGATTTATATGTACTATATAAGGAGAGTTTGAAAAAAAAAATGTTTTTAACAAATTGAAAAATAAATTATACCTAAGTTAACTCTTGTGAAAAGTTATAGAATTAGCAATTTTGGGCTTACACGGAATGAATTTCTTTATAATTTTTTTTTTTGTCATTTATAGAAATCCTTTGTGAGTAACCGTATCAAAGTCTTCCTTTAATTCATCAGAGTATTGTGATGAATGAGATTCTTGAAGAACACATCCTCATACTCCATGCCATCCAACCCTCTATCTTTCTCTGTAATGTCTTGATCTACAATCTCACTACTCATACAAGAATCACTTCTAAAGGTGATCCATGCAGAATCCACTTTTCAAAAAAAAAATCTCTGATTCAACTATTCTCTATGATTATGTGCGTGTGAACTCACTAACTGAATTTGCTCTCTACAAAAAGTGTTTGTCGCCTTAAAGAAAAGCTGTGTTACAAACTTCAAATTTACAAAACATCAATAATGTAGGTATACATTGATAACTTTTCAATACAAAACCTAAACACATCATGAGATTAAACATAGGTGGAAGCTATTACCATTCACTCCAGCTTCCAATTAAGTTATAATTACTAAACACTGAAAGAAAAATATCAGTACGGTATTATTAAAAAAAATAACTATTTAAATTTACAAAAGATTTAAAAAATAAAGAAAGATAGAGTACTGACTTAGCGCCAGAATTGGCTAGATAATTTTGAGACTGTTCAAATTAAACTAGCCGCGCCATGTCATGGAAAACGAGATTTGTGAAAATTTAAATATGAAAAAACATGCTATTAATTATGTATCGTTGTCTTCCTCAACGTTTAAAATTACTTCACTTTTTATTTAATACTGTATAGTCACCCGATCTTGACCACACCTAATCCAGATTCTTCCTTGTTGACCCTTCATCTTTTTTCTCCCAAAAATGACACTTTCTGTCCTGTCATCAACACTACCCTCTTCCCACAATAACACAAAGCAAATCAATTATCTGTTTGGACCAGAGCAAGTGCACACATTTTTTTTATTCAATTAAACAAAAATAGAAAAGGAAAAAAAAAATCTTTCAATTTCAAAACCAAAAATTAAAATCTTGATTTCAATTTGAAACTCTCTTATTTCCTCAATTTTTTTTTTATGAAACAAAAACAGAGGAGTGATTAATCAGTCCTCCTCCTCCAGCTAATCCTAACACACCGGAACAAAAAAGTGGGGCTTCAAAATAAATTGGACTACTATTACATTATCGTTTTCTATGATCTTACAACTCAGCTTCCCACAATTATTTCAAAAGCACACAGCGTTATCCGATCCGTGCTGATTTGAATTTCCAACAACTCTAACCTAATTAGTAGTACCACCAACTAGTTGTTATGTTCCAACCGTCAATTTGCAATTCCCACAAAAGAAGTACACATATACGAAGTTAGCTATGAACAAATGTTTCTTCATTTTCATTGTATTGTGGCAGTAAGCATACACTTAGAAATCAAGATGCTAGAAGAGTAATCTAAACTGCACATTTTCAAAAACTCAGCAGATTTCTGCTTTAGTACCGGGTTGCAACCGCTCTGAATCACCAGAAGTAGCTTCGCCGCCAACCCTGCTTCAACAGCTTTTGAAGCACATTCTTCAGGGGCAAGCTTGTAAATAGCCCACAGAATCGACAATGCGAATTGTGTGCAACTCTCTGAGACTCTCATCAACAACTTCACCACACTGGGAATGATATTGGGACACTCTTTCAAAGCCAATCTTCCCTCAGGAAGTGTTGACAAGACTTCGAGGATGTTGAGGGCTATCTCTAAACACTCGTGGTTCAAAGTGGGCAAAAGCTGAATCAGCTGAGGCACTGCTCCTATGCTTACAATTGTGCTTCTAACCGATTCACGCGAACACACAATTTTTAGTAATATGAGTCCGGTTAAAACGCTTGTTGGGTGTTTTTTATCTCGCACTAACCTTAAAACCCCGACCAAAAGACTCAAACTTGATAACACAACGGTCTCGGAGGGGTTACCTTCCACCAACAACATTTGAATCAACTTGGCGCAATTCATCTTGGTCTGGATGGTTCCCTCGTTCATGATGTCCACCAACAAAGAAACCTTAGCGGGTTGCATGAGATTCCTCTTCAGCTCCGAACCCAAATCCAAATTCACAAGAATCCCAATCGCTTCCGACCCAACCGCGTGCGAGGTGAAAGGACCCAACAGGGAAGAAATCAAAGCGAGCCCGTTGTTTTCCTCAACGGTTTTCCTGGTGGAGAGGTGGGAATCGACGAGTTTGCGGAGCTGTTTGAGGGCGCGGACTCTGTTCTGACCCTTGACCCTTTTGAGCGTGTCGAGGAGCTCCAAGGCGGTGCCTTGCACGTCCTCGAGCTTCTTCTTCATGGCGAGGTACTTTTGCGAGAACCAGGAGAGGATGAAGTGGTGGAGAGTGGTGTTGGGCGTGACGGAATCGTCCCAGAGGTCTTGCATTGTGGTGGGGCAGGTGTTGTGGCCGAGGGAGAACCATTTGAGGATGTTGGAACGGTCGTAGGTTTGCCCCGTGCAAAGGGTGACGGGGTCTTGCATTGGCTCGAGCGAGATTGGGCAGATGAAAACGGAAGGGACCTCAATCGATGACTCGAGCTCCTCAATCAACGTTTTCAGATCCGAAACGTTGGCAGTAGCATTGGCATCCTTCATGGTTGTTGTTTGCGTTGGCACTAGGTGGTGTTCTTGGTACGGAGGCATTGTTGCATACGTGCAGTTGATTTTTCTATAAGTGGAAGTTGGAGGGTGAGGTGCGAGTTGGAGTTGGGGAAAGGGAAAAAAATGGTGAATGAGGATAAGAAGAAGAAGCGTGTGGGAGAGGGGAAAGGAAGGGAGGGAGCAATAAAGAAAGGTGGAGAGAGAGCTAAGAAGTGCTTGTCAAAGGGACAACTTTATTTTCCACCCTTTGCTTTTTTATTTTATTTTTTTATGCCTTTCTTTCTTTAACTGTGCTGCCTTTCTTTGGTCAAAAAAGTAGTGCTCCGCTTATTCATCATGAACGACATGATTGAGTCTTAATTTTCATCGCCAATACCGAGGCACTCTTCCTCCTCAAGCTTCGAAAAAGTTTAGGAAATCACCCACCCCAGACCATAATTAAAAAAACCAAATAAAAAAAAAAAGAGAGGACAAGAAAGAAAATAATAGCGCTTGATAAGAACAAAATGAAGTCCGCAACAGAGTACAGGGCTTGAAGAACAAAAACTGCGCCTCAGTGTACCCAATGATACAAAATACATAGTCGAAGCAACAGAGACAGGCATCAAAAAACCGTGGAATAGAGCCACCAAGGAAGAAAAAGCTGTTTTCTGTATTTCTCCTTTCCCTCTACGAGACTGTCATGCCACATAAGGCGTAAGCAATTTACCCTTTTACAAAATTTTATGGCATATTCTGTTAACAGCTATATAATTTATTAAAAAAAATGAAATAAAGATAGATAACCATTTTTTTTAATGTGATTCTGATATTTTGTAGAATTTGAAGTGTTGTGAGAGAAGTAAAAAATGTGTTAAAATAATGAGGGTTAGATGGGATCTAAATAAAAATGGTTGGTTCCTTTTGAAGTAGTGATTGGGTAGGGGGTGAGGTTGAGGGGGCTTTTATTAAACGAGGGTGCAGCACACGAGTGCATAGTGATATGAAATTTTAACTTTGAGGTCAGTGACAGAGTGTGGTGGTGTGTGTTTCTTTTGAACTCCTTTTTATTAATATCTGATACTGCCACTGTAGTGGTAGAGAGAGAGAAAGTGTGGAATGCATGAGTTGTGGAGCAGATAAGGGACAATCTTGAGCTTGAAGACGCAACCTGGGACCCGGACAGATAGTCAAAAAGGTAACCAGATGCCACCAACCGAGAATTATTGAAGAGTGTGCTAAGCGACGTCGTTTCTGTCACTCAACTCAATTGGTTCAAACTCACAAGACACTTCCCATCCACTTTTTTATTTTTTATTTTTTATTTTCCATGATATAAAGAAGAATAGTGATTAGGAATCTTTTAGAAGACATATTCGATTTTTGTATCTAAATAAAATTTACTGACAGTGGAATAAAATAGAGTGTGGTGAATAATGTAATAGTATCGTTGGTGAAGCTCAAAATTAGAGGAGAAATTGGGTGGAAAAGGAATAAGCAAGTGCACGAGGGCATGTTCCTCTTTCTCTTTCCACCAAAAGTGGTCAAAACCAATGTCAGAAAGGCCAAAGGGGATGCCATTGGCATTGCCTGTGCCTGCAAACAAAGAATGAATTCTAAACAAAAAAGTAAATCTAGTCAAAATATTTAGCTGGCACTTAACCGAGGCCAAAGGGTGTGTCTCGTGTATCGTACGAACCCTTTTTTTTTTTCTTTCCTTCTTAAAGTCCTTACCTATGTTGCCATGTGTGAACTCAACTCAACCTCACGGAGGGAGAATTCAACTTTCCAAGCTTCAGCTTCGATTTTCGGACTCCTGCTTCCTCACTCGCACACTCTGTGTTTGCTATTTAAATCTAAACAAATTCAGTATACCTCAACCACGGCAAATTTCACTTTCTTTTTTTTATATTTTGTCTCTCCTTTTCAAATTTCAAACACAGACGCACCAAATAACATTAAATACTATGAACATAATATGTTCCATTCACTTCTCTGTTTTCGACGCTTCGTTTAAATGTTTATTAATTTGCTTCGCAGATGAAATTAGTTCATGTTTAAATTGAAAATTGAAGAAATCGTATGAAAAAGAATTTGAATACAAGCTTTTTAGGATGGAATGGATGCAGTTAAATGTAGCCAAGCCTTCCACATCCCAACTTTATGTTTATAAAACTGTTCACTTTGTTGATTTTCTTTTGTTGTGGTGTGGGGTTTGGAATAGTCTGCGGATGTAAAGGGGCGTGATATTTGATAAACGTATTCTTTCTTACTGTTAATATATATGGTCAAATTTTGTTTGCGTGGATTTTTGGGTTTTAATTGCACTAAACTATAAATTTCCATATGTTTTTTTACCTTGGAATGAAAATTTGGCAAAAGCATGGTAGTTAAAAAATTACTAAAATAAGTAAATTTTAAAAAAATTATGAATAAAAAAAGAAGTTGTATTAGGTTGACATAACTTTAATTCATTGATTCATTGCATTTTTATTTAAAGTTGTGTTAGAGTGACGTTACTTTAATCAATTTTAATAGAATTTAATAGAAGTGATGTTAAAATAACATGATTTTAATTTAAAATTATTTAAAATAAAGTTACGTCACAATAACAAGACTTCAATTTTAAGAATGTTTTGGATTAAAATTATGTTATTTTAACACGATTTTTACACAATTAAATTGTATTAGTTTAATACAATTTACCCATTTTTATAATATTTTTTAAATCTCTCTGTCTTGATATTTTTTAAAAATGGCACAAAAATAGTGTTTTTTCTTCGAAGTTTTGGTTTATGCAAGTTTATTTAATACTGTCTAACTTTCAGTTAAATAATATGTCATAAGAATTCAAATCTTATTTAAAATTCAATTAAAGTATTGATGTGCAAATACAAGTAGTTAATTATATTGTTTGTGTTAGAATGAATTATATTATATGTTTATCTTATAATATATATATATATATATATATATATATATGATATATTATACGTTTATTTTTATTATTAAAATAATAAGATTTATTATATGATATAAGCTTAAAAAATATATAATCATTTTTAAAAATATAATAAATATATTATTATTATTATATTAATCTAAATTAAAATCATATGTGTCAAAATTAACATAAAAAATTATAAATTATTATCATCATAAAAATATTATTAAAATATTATTGTTCTATAGATTAAATATTTCATTTATCAATGTCAATAAAATATCATTCGATATCAAATACAAATTGAATGATAAAATAATTGGCATATGAAATCAGCAAAGTGTCAAGGTTTTTTAAAATAAACTTTAGGAGAAATCGAAAATGTAACTTGAAAGGATTAAAATATTGGATAACGAGATTTATATGAAGCATAAAAGAATATAAAAGAGTATAAATTTTAAGGAAACTAGTGAAATAAAAATAAATTTAATATGGCAATAGTACAAAATTACAGCTAAAATTCGAAAACAATTTAACTCGAAAAAAATAGAAACAGTGTATAACTAAAGTACTTCAATCATAAACGAGTCAGCAGAAACTTAAATTCTGACAAGAAATGTAATTGTCCTGAGAAATAAATGCTTGAAATAAAGTCTTATAATTATGAACGATGCAAAATAAAATTAAAATGTTTGAAAATAAATTTGTAAGCAAGTGAGAAATACCCAAAAGTAAGCGCCTGATTGATTTCGAGTTTTTAATTTGAAATATAACTTTTCAAACAAAATGGTTCTCTAACTTATTTTAAAACAATTTTACATTTGTTTCCAAAATAATTTTATGAATTTCGGAACATATTGTTTTACTCATGTTAATTCATTTAACATCCCAAAAACTGATAACTTCAAATTAAATAACACATCACATACATGAATATTCAGAAAGTACGGAGTTTAGGGTATAAGAGTATTCCATACATTAGACATACCCAGATTATAAGGAAAGAGCTCCACACGGCCCAAACAGAAAACACTAAAAGAAAACAAGTAATTAAACTAGGTCTTGTTAGGAAACGAGAAGCATGATTAATAAAATCCTTCATTTGTTGGGCCCCACAATGGCCCAACACCCATCCAATCCATCAAGCTGCATCAACCCTACCATAATTACCACTGTCAGGGGTTTTCACATCTGCTCACATCAACAAGATTGATGATCATCGCAATAGAGAAGACCACACACAACATACAAGCAAGCAACAAAGTAAGCTAGTGTAAAGAAATCTCATATTATAACAGTTCACATGTAACTTCAAAGCCAAATATAAATAACAGGCATCACACCAGAGCTATCAAAAATATATGAGACTCCAAGACTTGACTATCCGGATACGTGACTGAGGCATCACCACGTGGCAGTGGAATTACGTCCTAGCAATGAGGCGTCACCGCGAGGCCTTCACGGAATTATACCCTTACAGGAGGCACCACCACGTGGCCTTCGTGGAATTACACCCTGACCCTGACGCACCACCACGACCCCCGTGGAATTACGTCCTTTCGTCGAGGTACCACCAGGAGCTCCCATTAAGAGGGTCCGTGGAATTACGTCCAACAGATGAGGCGCCACCAAAATCTCTCACTACATGAGTCACAGGATTACGCCCTACCACACTTAGTTCATGTTTCGCCAACCAATCAGAAAGTTCTCACAAATACTAACATCATGTATAAACAACCAATCATACAACTCATGCTTTCCAATTCATACCCAATAAAATAACATGTCATTTCCATCTCAAACTCATATATTAATCATGCCATCATCATGCGACCCTTCTAGTAAAGCAGGTCAGACAAACAAGTCACACATCAGTGAGCCACCCAACAATAACATTCAAACCTACCCGCTGCCTCGCTCAAGCAAGGCTCACTCAGGCGAGTGGGATCCTCTCGCTCAGGCGAGTCCCATCTCACCTAAGCGAAGGCGCGACTAGGGAATACTGACCTCTGCGGGGTCTCGCTCAGGCGAGCCCCTTCTCGCCTAAGCGAGATTGTACCTCGCCCAAAAATGAAGTCAGGTCGCCTGGGCGACCGTTCGTGCAGGAAGTCTTGGGCGAGCCTCTATCAGTCTCGCCTAAGCGAGGCATGCTCGCTTGGGCGAGAAAACCAGCGCCCGCCACTGTTCATTCGAGTGATAGTCACCCACACTCACCCACACAGTCCAACAGGCATTTTCAACCGATTATATTCACACACATGCCGTTCAATCATCATATACTCATCAAACAAGCAGATTCTACCGAAAATATGGTAAGGTCTAGCTTCCTTTACCTGGAATAGGCTAGAGCAAGACCTTGATGGTAGACACAAACTCAACAGAACAAGGAGTACGCTTAGGAGCTGGAAAAACACGGAAATAATACAAGGTAAGATCATCACAGAGGCTTAGTTGGGTAAAACACGAAAAGATACCAAGAAATGGGCGGCACGAGATGTAGGATGACTTACGTGGAGTAGGAACAGCTTGAGCGGACTTGGAAGCGACGAGAAGGCAAACCCTAGCAGAGAGTGCGACTGCTCAAGGAGGCACAAGGGTTCTGTTTTACAAAAATAGCATAGGATTAGGGTTGGAGCATATTAGGTCTGATCCTCCCCTTTGTGCCTGCCCTTAGGCCCACAAGATGGGGCAGCCCTTTAAAGTAAAAGGCACAAAAAGAAAAGTGAATCTTACAATTCATCATTGCCATCGTCAACATAATAATAACAATAATAATAATAATAATAATTTATATCTATAAAAAAAATCATTATATATATATAATTATCTTTTAAATAATTTCTATTTTAAATTAAAATAATTATATTTTCATTAGGTAATTTAAATTATTATTTTTATAATTAAAACAATTATTTAACTCTTTTATCTTTTTAAATTATTATTTAATTAAATTCAGTTATTCTTTTAAATTAAAACAATTATCTATAATAAAAGGACACGCATATATGTTTTCATTAATAATAATAATTTATTATTATTATTATTATTATTATTATTATTATATCACCTACCATTAAAATACACTTTTAAATTAATTTTAATGTGATACAAAAACTTTAACGATGTGTATTTTTGAAATTAATCGCTTTGAAAAAGTAAATTAAAACTATTGTTAGAAAGTAAGGTACAATTGTGGCTTTTGAAAATTTTGAAACCCCAGGAAAAAACTATCCTCGTGAAGGATTCAAATTAGTACAAAGTGACATCTTAAATCAAGATTAGATCATGTTCATTACAAAATAAACAATTGAATCATTTTTCTTTTCTTTTCCTTTTTTAGCTGACTCATCAGCTCCGTAGTCAGTCCCTCGGTGGAGGAGCCAAAGGTTTCCCGTTCCTTTTCAATTGCTGGACCAACCTCACTTTATCCATTTTTTTTACGTGTCAGAAAAACCTCTTTCTTTTTTTTTCCCTTCATCATTATTTCATGTAACAATCCAATCTTCTTTTTTTTCTGTCTTCTAAACAAATTCACGAGCATAAAAAAAGTTTGGATCAACAATTAATTAATGAAATTATTTAATTTTTATAATTATTAAAAACCACATCCTTTATTGTTTTATAACATTTCCAATTCTATAATTTTTTTCTTAACTTTGATTTTGAACATAGAGTTCGAAAACATCAATGCCTTCCGTCAATATTACTTGAATTAATTCCAATTATCAGATTAATTTGAATTTGAATAAAATATATCTTGACACTTTAATGGTTCATCGATGTATAAGAGATAATTAGATTTCTCAACAGAAAGATGCCACCCATATTCAGCCAAGTTTTGCTCTCTGACACTAGCAAATACCACAAACAAACAACACCTTGGAAACATAGACCCTAAACGAAGCCAAATCTTGTCACCACCACAAACAAGTCCTTTCATTCGTTCACCACCCTAAACTCAGGTTCTTTCTAGCACGGTGGTTCCACCAAAAAGAATGACCATTAAAAAAAATCAAAATTCTAGCTGAATTGGACATGAAAATGACGTTTGCTGTAAGAAATTGAACAACAAATACCATATTATGTCAACAATCAACAATGCTACACGTATTCATGGAATCTTTGATCCACCTGCTATAACATGTATCAAAGAACGCACTTGTTTGCCTTTATTTGATTTGTTTCTTTTAATTGCACTCAACACTTAGAAATAGCATGTGTAATGTGTAGTTAAAATTACCTAGAAGAGAACACCGATGTTTGAACTTAAGCGTGTTCCATAGGATGTCAATGGAAAGAATAAGGTACGAGTGATAGTTCCTCTGTATCTGTACCAATATTCGTGCGAGTATTCATTGTGTGGGTATTCACATAAAATTTTAATATTCACGTATATATGGGTATCCGCGGATATTTAAAAAATAAATTAATATTTAATAACATATTTTAACCATAAATTCAAATAAAAATACAATACATACCATTCATAAATTTCAAACAAAGTGCAAATATTTAACTAGTGTTGAATCACAGTTTACAAAGAAATTGAGATTTTATAAAACTAATTGATAAAAAATAAACCACTTAACATCAATGTTTTAAATATTCCATCTCCATTTAATATGATAAATTTATATATGGGTCTTAATAACCAGTGCTCTAAGGGCACCAGTTAAAGATAATTAATATATATTGAATATTGTAGAATATTATAGTTAATTGTGATAATAAATAAAATTTGACTAATAACCATTAATGCAGTTTTACTTTATTTAATGAACAAAAATGTCCTTAAGTTTGTGTTTAATATTTTATTTAGTGTTCATCCATAAAAGTTAAAAATCAATTAAATAATCAAATAACTATATTTTAATGTTGTTAAAAATTAAAATATAATTAAACATAAATTTTTTTAATTAATATAAAAACCAATAAAAAATAGTGTTAAACATCTTAAAAGTCTACAAAAAAAATATTAAAGTATCAATTTGAGACTTCATTGAATTTATTTTCTCTAATTGCAACATCTATGTTAACTTAACAAAATCCCTTGTATTAAAAAAATAAAAAATATTTCAATATCTGAAATTAATAATTATAAATACATAAATTTAGCAATATAAAAGAAAATAATTACCTAAACTTTTAGTAGATACCTTAAAAATTCTAAAGTGTTTATTTTGTATTAGAGTTGTTTAAAAAATTCAAATGATAGTTTAATCTTTATAAAATATGTTATATGTATTTATATTATTTTAATTAATAGACTTAATTATTTCAATGTAAAAATATTAAAACTAATGTGCATTATTTATTCATTAACTAGCATTCTCCTCTATATATAAATATATATATATATATATATATAATTAATTAATTTTGTATGACCGAATTAAGTTTACAATTCAATTTTCAAAATGTTACTTGAATCATCAAAAATTTATTATATATCTCTACGAAAAAAATTACATAAAGTTTCATGTCAACTAAAAATATACCAAATTTATAATTAGGATCACGAAAATCCTTATGTCACTAATCTTGTAAGAGACTTATTGTACATTTTGCTAAACCGGGGAATAAAATTATATAGCAGCATATAATAGATAAATTGATTAAATAAGCTTCGTTCTATATCTTAATTTCACAATCCAGCTAACATAGAAATCCAAGTTGTTAAATTTCTATTGCTTACATCCAAGGACGGATATACAGAATACGATCAAACGAAAGATGATTTTTTTGTCTAATTTTTTAAATATGTAATTTTGAAATAGACATTCAAAGGAAATGTTAACTATTTTTACACATAAAGCCGAGTTTGATTGTATTTCAAACCCAAAAGATGGAAGCATATTTATTAATTGGTTTGAGAAGATTGTGGATAAAGACTCCAGTGTTATATTTCGTACTGATTTTGCGTTTCAGGTTCTGAAAGCTCATCGGATCTAACAAATACAACAAACACACAAAAATATAGCCTCATGATTACAAAGGGAAATGAAATCATTAGACGTGATAATAGTTGAAAACCATCAAATTCAACCAGTATATATGAAATGCATTTAGATGTCAATGTTAAGAATCTTGTTCTATAACATACCAATGAATTTGATGTCAATCTAGATCTAGTGCTGACTTGTTTAAGATACCAAACAACTCTTAAGCTATTTCTGGTTTCTTGGTTCCAAAACTGTAATTTTGAAAACAATTCTAAACCTATTTATGCAGAGAACAAGTATCCAATCATGTACTCTGTTTTACTTCTAAAAACTAACTAAAATCAAACAAGTCCTGGTGTAATGTCCTACGAATTTTACCTTTAGTATCAACAAAAAACATGCGCTTTATATAAATCCCACGCAAAAGTTTAATTGGCAGAGAACGGATATTTTACTTGTGGTTCAAAAATCATTTACCCAGAAAACACATTGGACAAACCAAGGTCAAGGTCAGCATGAGAGTTAATTGCACTAATCTCACGAACAATTTGATTAAGCGCAACTTCGTCTTTGAGTATTGAAGTATGCGACACACCATCTATCTTAACCACTTTAAGGTATTGACTTTTCTCCTCTTTCCATAGTGATTGAAGCGCCAACAAACTCACCAAATTCACCGTTCCATCACCATCCCCATATGAAATTTCTGGGCGATCATCAAAATCACCTTTCTCATAAAACAAAGTTTCCAAGGTTCTCACTCCTGTTCCCATAATACAAGTTACAGGCACGTGTGGCGCTGGAATGTTCCCTATCAAGGGTACAATGCGTGTTTCGTAAGGGTAAACCCCTTCGGGAAAACCAATGTCTTTGAGAAAATCAACCATGTCATGTGCGGAGTAGGTCTTATTTGGAGTGATCACAATTGGTGTTTGAGGACCAAAAATTTTGGGGTTAGGCAAAAGCCAAAGGTTACTCTCGGAGCTTCTCTGTTCACCCCTCACTAACAGAGGCTCCACCAGGGGCACTCCCAGAGTGTTGCCAGATGCAAAGGTGAACATTTCGTCTACAGCGCCACCCCATGGAGCTGAAAGAGCAATGAAGTGTTTAATGAATTTTTCACGCCAAGAGGGGGGGTTTCGAATTAGGAGTTGCATGACAAATAAACCTCCTAAACTGTGGGATACCAGTATCACTGGCTTCCCACCGTTGGAAGTGCTTGCTTCTTCTATCAAATTCTTTAGGTCTTTTAGGAACTTGGAACCCACTTGTGAGGGGTGACCCTCAGCAGCTAGACCATATCGAAAGTCATAGGGGGCACCAAACAGAGTCTCACCATCAGCATAACCCAGCTTTTGCAATGAATCCACCAGGGACGCCATGTATTCGGTAATATGCCTATTAAAGAAATTCATCAATGGAAAAACGAAAGGGTACATTAATTGAAGAAGAAAGGGAGGCACTTACTTGAGACGAGGATTGAGATAAAGAAGGGAGTTGATGGAACCGAAGTGAGGGACCCGAGTGAGAACTCCAGGGGTGTTGAAGTAATCATCGAGTTGTGGATGGTAGTGAAGGGTCATGCGTTCAGCAAAGCATTGTGTGAAAGGTGCGAGAATGACACTGGAATCAAACCAGAGTCTGAACCAGCCTTTGTTTTTCTTCCCAACAGGGTACCAGGATTCGCAGATGAAACTGGATGGCTTGTACTCTCTGCTCAACTTGGCTTCTAGCTGGTTCCCTCCGTTACCAGGTACTAGAATCAACGGGTGCAGGTTCCCGCTCGTGCTGGTCCTGCACGTGCATACCACTGACAACATCACAACAACCACTGTGAGTGGCGCAAACCCAATCCTCACCACACCCTGTTTGTTCATTACAATATGGATAACTTATCCAAATACCTACTATGCCATTTTCTGCTTATGGGCTTTCTTTTTTAAGTGTTCTTTATGGACGAGTAATGATGAATAATGATGGAAGTGGAGAAGCGGGTGATGTAAAAAAGGGAAAGAATATGTGGTGGAGATTTCTATTTTATTTTCGTTTTGAATATTATGTACAAGAAATGGGGCAGCTAAGGTGCCACGCTTTCACTTCTTTGATCGCTTATTATTAAAACTACTCTGAATGACCATGAGCTGGCCTGGAAATAATGCATCAGATTCGATTTGATGATGTTTTGGGTCATCATGATACGAAATTCATAAGGCCTCAAGAGTAAGTTACACAGCCCAAACAAGTTGTTAATCTGAAGGAGATGAAATATCTCTCTCACACATTGTAAGGTTTTATTTAATTTTTTATTAAGTCTAGAATGGTAGTTTCGTAATCCTTTGGAGGTGCAGCAAGAAAGAAAGGGAAGTGAAGGAAGAAATATCCAAGTTTGGACCTAAGTTAAATATTTTTTGGTTTACTGGGCCTGTGTATGTCCACAGCTTTCGCTGGACCTATTTTCATTACGAACCAAAAGTAGTTTTTCTGTTAAAATTATAATCACTGTTATTATTAAATATATATTGGGAGCTTCTCACTGTACCTCCAATATTTCTTCTGTACCTTCAAAAAAAACTCTTATACCCTTATTTATCGTGAAAGTTGTTAGGGACGCAGTAAATTTCATTTACTGCGTCACCAACCTTCTACACCCCCAACTATTTTTTGTGCTCGCATTTCATTTTTTCTCCAGTGCTTTCTTTTTAAAATTTTGCTAGCCTTCTTAGCAGCTTCTTACGAGTTAAAGTTTTTTTTCTGTTTGCTTGTGAAGTGAAATTTTTCGTTTCATAAACTATATAACGCGTTTCAAACTTTTACAAAAGCCGTTTCACGAAAAAAATCAAAATTTATGAGAAATGGATTACAGAATCCGTTTCATACACTGTGAAACGGATTCCGTAATCCGTTTCATAAAAAAATTTTGTTCAGTGCCATTAAAATTTTGTAAAACGTGTAGATTTTTTTTTTCTCATTTAAGCATTTTCAAATATTTCAATAAATTACTTTATGTTTCTAACAAGCCACATTAAGGAGAAGGGTATAGAAACGTATTCTCCAAATTGCTAGAATGACACCACTTTAGATCATATTAATACAACAAAATCGGTATTTGAATAAAAAAAAATTATATTTAACATAAGAATCTATAAGCTGAATATGAAAACAGAATTAGAAACACCCAAGATTACACCAAAGTAAAAGTTTCATTAATTATTTGATAACACTTATAAACAGAGGTTTTAAGAATTCTTACTATAACTAATCATACAATTCACACATGCATAAAATAAAGAGATAAGAAAGGAAAAAAATGTGACAGTTCAGTGAAAGAATTAAGAAGGAAAGTACTTGACAAGGGAGAGAGACAGAGTTGACGATGAGGGATCGTAGGTAAGATAGCACAGCATTTCGATGTGCTTCTGATGTATGGTTGGGCTGAATATGTGTAAGTAGCTCTCTAGTTCTACCTTCAGCTTGTGACCATCTTTTCTGGTCAAACACTTTTGGAAAAAGTGGTGCCTCATTACACACAATACCATTAAAAGGAAACGGATTACATAATCCGTTTCCAAAAAAATAAAAAATAAGAAAAATCAAACGGATTTCACAATTTGTTTTTGAAAAATAAAAATAAAAAAAGAAAGGAAACGGATTACACAATCCGTTTCCGAAAAAAAAAAAAAACTAAACGGATTTCACAATCCGTTTTTGAAAAAAAAAAAATAAAAAGGAAACGGATTTCACAATCCGTTTCCTATAGAAAAAAAAAACTCAAACGGATTCCAAGTAGGAGAAGGTGGGTGCTGTTGTGTGGGAGAAGAGGGAGAAGGGGACAGTGTGTGGAGGATGGAGGCCCTGCACCTTAAAAAAACAAAGGTAAAAAAAAACTTAGGTCAAAGATTCCAAGTGCAGGGGGTGCAGAGCGTGTAGGGAATCTGCTTTTGGAGGTACAGTGCGGTGAGGCACGAGTATTTGGGGTGCACTGCGGTAAAAAAACAGTAATTTATTTTTTAACCATGGACAAAGATGGAATTAAAGTAAATTTTAAAGGTACAGGAGAAATCATTGGAGGTGCATCATTGGAGATGCACGGAGAAGCCCCCATATATATTTAGTATCCGAAAGAGTAAGTAACCTTTACTAAATTCAGTAAATTGTGGGACACCAAAACATTCCTTATCCACTGGAGGATTCAGCACCTCAAGCCACATAAGGGATAGAAGAAACACAGAAAACAAAAGGTCATCTTACTATAAAGAAAGAAAATAACACTGGAAAAACCGAGCAGAGAAAAAAGAAGACCCGAGCATTGAAAGCCCTTTCCAAATTAAAAAAAATACTGGAAATTCAAATCAAATATGTTATTTTTCATTTTCTTGTTAAATATTTTATCTGAAGATGAACATAAAAGAAAGGGGCATGACCAAAAGCAAATTAAGATAGAAAACAAAGTGTTTACATGTCCACCAACACTACATGAATTAAGCTAGGATACAAAATCACTAGCTTAAAAATCCTTGTATTTCTGGATAGTTTAGGTTAACTAAAAACATATCAAGAAATTTGACAGAAAAAGCAAATTGTGCATGCTATATATTTAAAACATCTATAACTTCTGATGAGGTTTGAAGTATCAGACTCCATAATATAATGTGCTAAATTTATTCCCCACTTGAACAATGAATCCTTGTCTTTAAATAAGCAAACTTGGAAATCTATTCTTGAAATTACATCCGTGCTTACAATGGTGCAGTGAAAGGGAAGTAGAAAAGAGTAGTTAGTTCAATTGATCTTCTTGTTCATGTTGTTGACGAGCTGCTTCATCTGAAACCTCCAAAACAAGAAATAAGCCAAACCTATTCCAACCATCACATACATCCAAACATTCTCCGACTCACCCTCCCTCGGAGACCTCACCTCCTCAATCTTAAAACTCTCACTCCAATTCCCCAGAATGCCCTCCATCACGCGCCCGTGCAGCACGTAAGCCCTCTCTCTCTCCCGCACCACAATCGAAGTGGGAAAACCCTCATCATCAAGGTCAATTTTGTCAAACACCACACCCTGGCTCCACCCGTCGTTGCTCTTCACCAACCACACCCTCTTCAACGACACCACCAAAACCACGCCGTCGTTCCTCAAAGCCACGCCGTCCGCACCCACGAGATCCTCGTTAAGGAGCACAAGTCTCGCCACGCCGTCATCCTCGTCCACCTTGAACATCTTCCCCGTGTTGCTCTGAACCACCAGGAGATAACCCTTGCCGTTGTAAACCAAACCGTTTAGGCCGCAGGAGCTGAACTTCTCGTCGATGATCACTGGGTGTTCGGTGAATCTTGCGGAATTTGAAAAGATCCAGGCTTCTCCCTTTTCGCTGACCTTCCAGATGTAGTTTCCCACCGAGTTCGTCACATACGCGTTACCTTTGAAGTCCACTGCGACGTCGTTCGCGATGGCGCGTTTCTCGTCGCCTTCTGCAGAGGGGAGGGCAGAAAGGAAGAGGCGGCGGCCGGAGCGGAGGTCGTAGGCGGCGAGCGCGTTGAACGGAGGTAAAGGGGCCCCAGCGTGGAGCGCCGCCAGGACGCGGTTGTTGCGGGAGTCCACGGCGAGGCCCAAGATGGTGACGTTTTCCGGAAGGGAGGGGTCGGAGACTAGGGTTTCTACCACCCCTGCGTCGGAGATCGCGGAGATGGTGCGGTGGCGGAGGGATCCGACCAGGAAGTGTTGCCCTGTGGGATCCCACGCTAGCCCTTCCGGGAAGAGGTTCGGGGAGCGGAAATTGATGACGTGGGGGCTGCCGGCGAGAATGGTTGAAATTTGGAGGGCGAAGAAAAGGAAGAAAACGGTGGTGGGTGTGGGATTGGTAAGGGAGTGTTTGGATGACAGTGTTGACATTGTTCACAGTTTTGGGAGATTATGTTGAATTGGTGTGTTTTGTTACAATCTTAGGTCTTTTACTTTGGGTTTGGGTTTTCTCGTCAAACGGATTAAGATAGGATTTGTTCTGTAAAACTGTAACATGGAACTTAATCTCTAACTATGGGGTTAATATTATTGGTTATTAAGATTTAGTACTGAATCTATAGTAAAATAATATATGAAATCAGATTTGAAAATGAGTATGTTTGACAATTTTCACTATCATGACACATAGAAAATTCATGAGTGACTGTGACTCTATTTAAATTCATAGCTATACAAATATTGTATACTGTAAAATGAAATTAAATAGTTTAATGCATGATATTATGTTCAATTTTTATTTATTATTATATTTATATACGGTTCGCCTTATAATACTGCCTAGATATTTTGTGATAAGCTCCTTATTTTATTAATAGATTTTATTTGATATTTCTCTCATAAACTCTATGATTTTATTGATATTGTTAAAATGAATATATTTTTATTTAAGTTTTCGATAAAATTAATTTATATGATGACTTTTTATTAAAATCAAGGAATATAAACTATTAGATTCCTACTTTGCAAAGCAAGGAAACATCAAGATAAAAAAAAGAGACATCAAGATAAAAATAATCTTTCAAACAGATTGGATAATACCAACTTACGTTGCAAATCATATAATAGTATTAGATTATTTTTTTGAAATTAATTTGCAATCATATTTACAAAATAAAAGATTCTAAAATATAAGAAATTCAATATTAAAAATTCAATAAAATAAATAAATAAATGAAGTAAATGTTATATTATCACTAATTTCATAAATATCTTAGATGCTCCCTCTTTTTTTCTGTGATTTAGTGACCCTTTAGCAAAAAGACTATTAAATGATTATACAGTGTATAAAATAATTGCTTTGATAAGATACCATTGGAGTTTAAATATTTTAGAAATGTACTTTGTTTTTTGTGGAAGACATCAAATATTTTATTATAGGAAACAGCAACAAAATTTGTATGTTATAAGAAATGTGGTCTAAGTATCTCATTTTTTAAATCTGTATAGATGAAGTTGGTGGAAGTAAATGGTGGGTGAAGAAATGTTGCATGATGAAAACTTCGTGAAGGTTAGGTAAGCTTTTCCATTTTTTTTTTAGAATTGCAAGTGTTTGTGAGTTTTTATTTATGCAGTTTTTATTGTAAATAGATTGTTATTAGTCATTGTTAAGTTGGCATTAACTTTTGTAGTTTTGTGTTTCTAAAACAAAATAAATTGATATTAGTCATTGTTAAGTTGGCATTAACTTTTGTAGTTTTGTGTTTCTAAAACAAAATACTTAATATATGATAAAATATTTGAAGATTCTATTTTTTTTTTCTCTTCTTAGATTTTAAGCAGTCTATCTTGATCATATTTTTTATTTTGATTAAATGTTTATGCATTTAAAAAAATATTTTTTTAATGTTTGGTATTGCTCCTAATAAATTTAGCCTTTGATTAAAATTTTGTTATTATTTATGTTATCTTAGGTCTTTGGTGTGTTATACCTTTCCACTTTCTTCCTTTTTTTAAGTGTAAGTCACTTTTAGGTAAGTGAATCTGAATTTTTATTGTGTTGATTTATGTGTAAACAATCTTAGAAAGTAAATTATCATTTTGAGAATGTTTACATAATACTGAATGGTTATCGCTAGATTGTGGTTGGATGAAATAATTAGTGCATGTTTAAAACTAAGTTTTGAGTCAAGTGTCAAACTAAGTAAGTTCATTTTTTATAAGTGAGATAACTTTTAATTTAATTTGATATTAAACATTGGATTGAGTGTTAAGTGATCACTTAGTTAAAATCATTAGTGGTTCTGTTGAATTTGATATAGGTTTACATTGAATTTTGAAAGGATTGTGAGTTGTTATAATTGGTTTGATAAAATATGAAACAAAGAACTAAAACTTACCTTTGTTGTTTTCGTGGTTGAGTGAGACTTTTGTTGATTAAATAATAAGTGACATTTTCAAAAACTTATGCATGCTATTTAAATGAATGAGATGTTATAATGAACTTTAGTGGTGTTATGTCAATTTAATTATTATTAAAAGGTTAAAATACTTCTTGTTCCAATTTATGTCCAGTCTTATCAAATCACTCATAATTTTATTTTTGTGCTCAGATAGATAGGTTTTAATTTTTATTAATTTTATTCTTTTTATTTAACATCGTTTTAATCATTAACGGCTATAAACAGTGACACTTATGTGTCATCTTGTGATTTTTTTATTTTTTATTTTTTTAATTTTTTTAATTTCTTGTAAATGTTCATGTGTCAACGCAGTAGTATGTCATGTGTCAGAGTCAATGTTTTATATTCAATTTGGTCCCTATATTTGTTATTTTGGTTCAATTTAATCATAAATTTTGTTAGGCTTAATTATCATTTTGGTTTCCTAATTTGTTGAGTTGGTTCATTTTGGTCCCCTTATTATTTTTTGGTTCAATTTGGTCCTCTAATTCTTTAAAGTGTTCAATTTGGTCTCTGCCGTTAAGTCAACTTTAACACCATCTCCGTATATGTCACATGTCATTTTGTGGAATTTTCAATTTTGTAAATAGAGGGACTAAATTGAAAACAACCAATGTTAGCTTGACACGTGGCACAATCGTGACCTGCCACGTGGCAGTACATGTTTTAAATAAAAAATCTCAAATTGACACGTGTCACAACCATAAGGTGACACGTGGCAGTTTATTTTTTTTTTAATAAATTAAAAAAGAAAAAAATTAAAAAAAATTGAAAATTCACAAAATGATATGTGGCAAGTCAAGGAGACGATGTTAAAGTTGACTTAACGGCAGGGACCAACTTGAACCTTTTAAAGAATTAGAGGACCAAGTTGAACCAAAAAATAATAAGTGGACCAAAATGAACCAACCCAACAAATTAGGGGACCAAAATGATAATTAAGCCATTTTGTTAACATGAACTAATTTTGCTCCCTCTCCAAATTAAAACCAAATTTATTTTTTATATTAAAATTCAGATTTTTTTATTAAATTTTTTGGTTTAATATATTAAAATTCACATCATTACAACTTTTATATAAAAAATTAAATTTGGTCTTATCTTCGACAGGGATAAATTTGGTCAATTTTAAACACAATTAGGACTAAATTGAATAAAAATAAAAAATATAAGGATCAAATTGAAAATAAAACATTGACTATGACACGTGACACGTTGTTGAGTTGACACGTGTACATTAAAAAAAATTAAAATTTAAAAAAAAAAAACAAAAAGATTAAAAAAAAAAAAAGAAAACAAAAAAATCACTAAGTGACACGTGACAATCACTGTTCATGGTTATTAATGATTTAAACGGTGCTTGAAAAAAATGATTAAATTGAACAAAATTGACGAAAATTTGAACATATTTCAACACAAAAATAAAATTAGGACTGATTTGACAAAACTTAATGAAAATTGGTAAAAAATGTATTTAAAGCTTTTTAAAATTTGCAAGAATGGTAAATGTATCCAGAATTAAATTATTTAGAGTCATATGTTTATAGTAGTACATGGTATTAAGAATATATATATATATATATATATATATATATATATATATATATATATATTTTTTATTTCATAGGATAAACACATACAAGTTGTGAGTAGGGATTTTGAAGGGACGGGTAGGGGACGAATATTAATTTCCTAATTGCCGGTTAAATATTTGTCCCGTATCCGTTTTCATATTTGTGCGAGTATCTGTTATGCGGCTATCCGCATATTCTTTTAATATCCACATGTACTCCCACGGTATTTACAAAAAAAATATATTTAACAATATATATTAACCATAAATTTAAATAAAATAAAAATATAGCATTTATAAATTTTAAATAAAGTCAAAATAACTAATTTTAACAGTGTTAAATGACAGTTTAAAAAAAAATAAATCAATTAATAAAAAATAATTCATTCAAAATCAATGTTTTAATTTTTTTTTAATTTAAATTAAAGTATAACTGATACATGTATCCAGATATTATAATATTCGTATCCGCCACGTTAATATACTGGTATAAAATATTTTCGTACTCATTTTTCCAAATATCAAATTACAATATTCATTTTGTTTGCATTACAATTCGTATTTATTTTTTTACATCCTTAGTAGTGTCTAAAGTGTGCACTCCTTCTCTTTAATTTAAAGCAGAGGGATCCTCTGTTTGGATTTGTTTTTCTTCCCCTACCTGTAACCACAAAAACTAAAATAGTCAACACTATTAATAATGCTCATCTTCCGCCACATGTCTCTCCATTTCATCTCCATATTTCTTTCTTTTCCTTTTTACTGCACTTTCTCACACCATGAATGTTAAAACTGCTGTCCATCTTTTCACTTTCTCAATTATTAAAACCGCCAATGCATACTTACATGCAAATACTTTTCTTCTTCTTCCCCGTCAGACCTGGTCTACTTTGTTATATACGTGTCTAACTTATAATTTTCAACATTATTCTTTTTTATTATTAACATCGTCAATCCTTCCTAACAGAATGTAAGTACAAAATGCCCTATTTATTTATTCAACCAACATTTTTTAATTATTATTTAGAATAACGATCAGTGGAAGTGCTACGTTATTTGATTCATTACATTTCTTGACCGAGGCTTGACGCTCTCATATCACTACTGGTGTTATGTTTTTTATTACGTTAAAGAAAAGTATACAGCGTGTACCGACACGTGTGATGAATTCAATAATTATATTAATTCACGGTAGTTATTACCAAAGTTTATATAACAACATGATAGTAATTAAACCAATTATAAGCATTTACGCACTCTTCAACCAAGCTTGCGAGAGGAATATGTTTTATATACGATTACTATATGCATACTTTTTCTCTCTTTTTCGATTTTTTATTATTATTTTATTTATTCATTACATTTTTGTTCTCCATTTTTATAAAAACAAGCCAAATATATGTAGGTTTTACGCGTGTATTGTTATATAAAACGAGTCAAATTATGGTGCCGAGAGTTGAAAATGATAGCGGTCCTTCAAATAGAAGCCAAGCCACCTTTTACTATTATGAAAAAAATAAATAAAAAAAAACTTCCGTAATAATTGAACAACTTCATTATGATTATAAAAACGAGAATTTAGGCCAACACGTTCCAACTTCCACGCCTTTGTTCTTATCTCTTTTGTTTTCTGATACGGTGTGCTCTGAAAAAGTCCGTGCGCGCTATTCACAGTTTCACACCCACCTTCCTTTCGTTTTTCTTTAACACCCTCTGTCTCTCAATCACCACTACAAAAATCATAATTCCCCTCTTGCACCCCAGAAACGAAAAACACCTCCATCGCAATTTGTTTGAAGATCGTGTGAGTGACTTCGAAAACCATGAGAAAGGGCAAGGAGCAGAAGCAGAACAAGTTGGTGTGGATCATAACCACGCCTTTCAGAGTCTTGGGCAAAGCGAGGGATGCTTACGTCAGAAGCATAACACAGTGTGGTCACAACATGAACTACAGCAACCCCGTCGATGCTGCTGGCAGATTCGAGGCTCTCCCCAGAAGCTACAGTGTTGCCACGTCACGCTCCGACAACGAGGATTTCGCGGAGCTTATGAGAGCGGCTTCTGCCAGAACCTTGGGCAACAGAATCGACGTCGATTTGGTTCTGAAACAGCAGGCCCAGGCCCAGGCCCAAGCCCGGCCCCTTTCCTCTAATGGGCTTCCGAAGTCCACGAGCGTTGGCATGGGCCGGATCGACGAGGACACGCCTTATGATTTGTCTGAAGGAGATGTTGGCACCCTTCCCAAATCGTATCCCAGAAGTAGAAGCTACGCTGTTGCAAAAACAAGTGGTGTACTGTGAAGTGAAGTGCGTACACACTTTTGGATCTGAAATTAAAGTAGGTGTTGATTTCTTTGGATTCTTCTCCAGAGAAAGATAATTGATTAATACATTCTGGTAATTTGATTGAGGTTAGGTTTGATCGGAATTTGTTGTGGTTTGGTTTTTCGTTGTGGGTGGTAGGGACTGCTTTGAAGGGGACGGTTCCATGTAAAGTCGCTTTTTACTTTATTATCTTCAATATAACATTTCTATACATGGTAAAAATGTTTATATTTTCACCTAATTTATGGTTGAATATACTCGAATAATTTTTATATGACATATTAATTAAATAAATATGTCTTAAAAAACGAAGCACTTTAATATATATTTTTGCTTGACAATTTTAAAATAGTTGATGCGGTAGTAATTTTAAAACTATAGTATATCTGGCATGCAGTAGACGGCAAAAGAGAATTTTTGTTATTAATGTGTGTCTTTAATGAGGGATAGTACCTCCGAGGAAGAAGGAGTCAATTTAGTTAGAATGAAACAAAAGAAGTGTGACGAAATGAAAAACTGTACCTAACTGTAAATCATATCTAGTTTAAATTTCTTTAACAAACATTTAGAAACAGCAATCGATATATTATTATTTTTAAATAAGTTCATTAAAACAATCCTATTGTTTATAATATATTATTTTAAATAAAATAATTAGGGATTGTGTCCTCCAAACAATTATCACCCTAAAAATTATTTATTTTCGTTATATCAACTAGAACTTAAGAATTGCATCTTTTTCAGATTTTGGTTGATATTTAAAAGCATATTTCGTGTTATAAGTTACATTATTCTGTAACAAAATTTAAATAAATCATATTATAATTGAATAATGAAGTTTGAGTTGTTATATTGTTAAGTAAAAAGAGTTATGTCTTGACTATAGTTTTTGGTTTAGTGGTAAGTATTTACGGGTGGCAATGTAGGTCGGTTCGACCCATTTAGGTCCAGCTCGCATAAGGTCCGCACATCGCGGGCTGGTCTGCCCCGTCCCACACAATTTATGTGGGCTGCAATCACTAGCCCACCCTGCTTCGTACTTGGCCCGCGGGCTCGTAGGCTGACCCACTTTTTTTAATTTTTATGATAAAATTTTGAATGTACAAGTTTTTTTTTATGTGGGCTTGCGGACCGATTCGCGCGGATTGCAAACTTATGTGGGTCTACGGATTGCCCGACAAACCAAGTCCTAATTGTCACTCTTATGTTCGATCCTAATAATTAGTATGATCAAAGCTAAGACGATGAGTTTGATTTCTAATAAACGAAAAAAAATTGTTAGATTACATCGATAATTTTGAATAACTTTTGGTCTCCGAGCATAAATTAGATAGTCTTTCAAGAGTATAAGTGGATTCAATTTTTAAATGATTAAGATTTAAATAACTGTAAGAAGGAGAAAATAACAAATGGAATAAGAGTAATGAAAGTTGGTGAGAGGCGAGGAAGCACAAGCACGAGCACTGAGTATGCATTAAGGATAAATGCATCATTGATTTTTGGACAGGGATGTTCTAAAGGCTCAATTAATTGGGGTCAATAAATTACTGGGACTAGGTTTTAATATGAATCAATTCGATTTTATTTATTATAGTGGTCGATCATACTAAATTAATTATTAAATCTACCCAATTCATTGCTGGGGACAACTCACAAGTCAATGGTTTTAACTCTTTTTTTTATTTTCCTGAATTAAAAAACAAAACTTTTTTTTTTCTTTCATATAAATGGAGTAAAACGCACATCAAATCTCATAATTGATGGAGTTTTGCCCGATTTCTTTATTTTTTAACTTAAACAAAACTGTATATTTTTATATTTTATAAACTTCTGTTTACTACGACTTTTAATTGTAAATTTCATTATTACGTAAAATTTTGAATAAATATTTTTTGGAAATACTTATAAATATAATACATTTTTTAACTTTAATAAAAAAATATACATAAGATTTTGTAGTTATTTTTTTTTATTTTTGTACTATAAATGATGAAGACATAACTAATGTTTAAAAACTATAAAAAAAATGCTATACTTAGCAAAAATAAAAAGAGTATATTTTATAAATTTAATAATTAAATTGATGGTAATTGTAAGTGAAAGTGATTAAATTGGTAGTTTTACAAAGTTAGATAATGAAAAAAACAATGGTTTAGATTTAAGTTCCAAAAATAAATGTTTACCTCCATCACGTAACCAACGGGATAGTAAGAAACAGCTTCCATATTCCAAATTATCAATCAAACAAGAAACAATTTTTTTTTTCAAGACCTTTCTAATTAAGGGGAAAAAAATAAATAAAAGAAAGTTGGTGAATCCAATTAATACTATATTTCAAGATTTCAACCGACTTTTTAATATGAATATGGCTGTATCAGCCTATTAGTCCAAACAAACCAACTTTGGATGGACGTTGGTAGTTTAGTAGTCATATCTTTGTTATTTTTTCAATTTGATTTGGTTTCATTAGTTTAAATTATGGATAATGAACTATCCTCTTCTTTATAAAATAAACACGTTTGATTTCTTTGAATATTCCATCTAATTTTTTAAAATTCTCATTTGACATGAAACATTCTAGGTTTATTTTAGTTGATAAAAATAATTTAATTGACTCAAGGGGTAATTAGTTTGAGCGAAATTTTGCCATCAATTAATATCGACGGAAAACTTTCCGATTAATATTAAAATAATTTTATGCATAATAATAATAAGTAAAATATTTGATCTAAATAAAAATAAAAAAATTCAGTAATTTTTTAAATAATTTTATAGAACAATATTTGATAAATAAAACATTTTCAATAAAATTACATTTAAAATTGTGAAAACTCTTAAATCATTAACGCTTATGAATTAAAATTTAATTATTAGTTACAATAAAATAGGTTAACATTTAAATATAATAGTTATTTTAATTTATTTAATTATAAATATTAATTAATCAATTAAAAATAAAAAATATATATAATTAAATATATTTTAAATATTTATTAGTAAATATATATTGAAATAAATTTATAATTAAAAAACAAAGTGTTTGTGCTCCCATTTTGACACGTATCCCAAACAGTTCGATGTTATCATGTGTTATTAACCAATTTTAACGTCATTTGCTACATGGACTTGATTGAATGAAATTTTACAAAAATGAGAATCAAATTGATCACATAGCGAATAGAGACCAAATTGAATAATTTTGACGAAAATAGGGATCAAATGTATATTTAAGTCTAATTTTAATTATTTTTTTATAAAATGATAAAAAACTGTGGTGAAGGAAACATAATTATCAAATGTTCAATATTAGGAGGATGATTGTTTATTCGATATCAAATACTTTGAAATAAATTATAATTGTTTTCATTTTATATTAGAATACCAAATAAAATTTCATGATAACCAAAACATTTATTAAATTTACAAACATTATGAAATCTAGTTAATAAAATTTAAAAATATTTAAGAAAAAAACATAAGAGGAAAAAAAATATTCAATTTAAAATATATTTTAAATGTTTGTTTACTTCAATTTTTTAAATTTCAATGATCTATTTTTTTATACACTAATAAAAGTTATAATATATCACTTGATCAAAAGGATGCAAAGAACAAATAATAATCATAATAATAAAATTATAGATATTGTATCTTTTGAACTCTAGTATATGTTGGATGGTGATAAAAAAATATTCATGGCAATTACATTAAAATTTTATATTATGGTAAATAAAAGTTATTTATACAATTATAGTGAAAAAATTATATCGTGATTGATAATGAGTTAGAAAAAAAAATTATATAAAATATATCGAAATAATATTATTATATGATGAAAATAAACAACAAATAAAAATATTAAAAAATTAACAAATGTATATCTTAGAAAAAAATTTGAGAGGCTATTTAAAAAAATCGTACAAAGCAAAACAAATGTATAATTAAATGTATGATAAGATGAGAAATACCTTAGAGATATAAAAAACTTTTCAAACATCAACATACATACTTAATGATTGAGAAATAATGAAAATTGTTTTAGCGAAACAAAAGAGTTATTCAAATGAAAAAAAAATGAATAATAATAAGTAATTTTTTTTTTTAAATTACCTAGTAAATGAAATATTTATGCTATTAAACACTTAAATTGAGAGTAAAACATTATCATGTGAAAGAAAAATATACAATAAATAAAAATAATAAAAAATAATAGAAATATTCAAATGTGAGACATAAACATTTTTTAATTAACATACATCATTTTAACATAATTACATAAATGATATGATAAGATGAAAAATATATTGGAGATGCGAATGAATTTCATGACAACCAAATAATTAGAAGAAATAAAAAAATTAAAAATATATATATAAGGTTACTTAATTAATTGTGAATATTTTAATAATTTAAACGGGAACAGATATATGACGAAGACGAATATTATGACAGGGATATGTAGGCATCCCATATCTAATTGAAAAAGTAGGAAATTCTATGTATCTATACCCATACTCAATAAATACAGAGATTTTTCGTCAAAATGAGAATAAATTTGAAAAATACCCAAAAAAACAAATTTATTTATTATCTCTAGTTAAAATGAAGTTAAATGAAAAATCGAGTGTTTGTGTATCATCACCTGTATCATAATATAATGTATTATAAAGTTGTCAAAACTAAATGCTTAATCTCATACTATATGAAATATAGATCAGCTTCCACCTTTCTAAATTTCTCCTTCCTACTTTTTTCAATTTTTATCATATTTTCATCATCATATTAATTATACCAATAATAACAATAATTTAATTTACTTTTTAACTAATATAATATATAATAATTAAAAATAATAATTACAACAACAATAGCATAAAGACAACAATAACATAGAGACAAAAATATATACAACAATAAAAAAAAAAAAAGAAGCCCGTGCATATACACGGGTTCATGCCAGTAATGTATTATAAAGTTGTCAAATCTCACTACTAAAGTATCAAAATTGTCCAGAAAAAGTAGAGTAACTTGGCATGACCAAATCACATTGGTCAAGGCGGTCCATGAACCTGTTTGATTAAACTTTTTTGTTTCTTGTTCTAAATTTTGGTGCAAAATTGTAGAAGTTAAAAGATAAATATAAAGAGATTAATTTGGTAGACCAAAAATAACCAACAATTATCAGTCCATTTTTTTTTTCAATTATCAATCCAACTTTTTTTTACCTCCACAATTTTAGAGTATCTAATCCAATTTTCTTTACTCCAAAATTTTAAGCCATGTCTTCCTTCAAAAATACTTTTTTTCCTCCTATCTCCACCATAAAACAAAAACCATCACGCAGTTGTCATAATACATGAGAAACATTTCAAAGCTTTGCAAATATATATATTTTTTAGAAAATTTAAAACACTTGAAAAAGAAAAATAACATAAAAAGTGAATTATATTCAAACGTTTTATTCAAATGCCATTATTTTGTAATAATAAAAAAAAGATAAGAGTAATTAAAATTACATTTTTCATATATATTAATTTTGTAAGTAAATAAAAGAGGTCAGCTTCATAAATAGCATTGTTGAATCCGTCCCTGTTAGAGAAGATGAAACTCCATACGGAATTGATAAGTGTGTAGAAAAGCAATGTGAGACAAGAAACAAACTCTGATTGCACTATCTCTATGGCGGTTATGGATTACAGAGGCCTTCTGCTTCTCCTTCTTCTCTTCCTTCTTTCATCAAACTTTGCAACGTCTCACTCCATAGTGCGCTTCCTTCCTGGCTTCCATGGACCCCTTCCTTTTCTACTTCAAACTGGGTAAGCTAACCATGATTCTCCATTTAGGTCATTCGTGCTTTTCAATTATTCATTGAAAATTTAGAGTAAATAGATGTGATGGAAATGGAATCAGGTATGTGGAAGTGGGAGAAAGTGAAGCAGAGGAGAGTGCAGAACTATTCTATTATTTTATTGAGTCGGAGAATGACCCCAAAGGGGACCCTCTTCTTCTTTGGCTAACTGGGGGACCAGGTTGCTCCGCTTTTTCTGGGTTAGTTTTTGAAATAGGTGATCATTTTCTCCTCATAATTGTTACTTCGTAATTACACTTCCGATATTTTTACACTCTCTGTATTTCATCATCTATTTTTCTGATCTATTTTAACATATTATCATAAAGAAAAAATATTATTATCGGAAAAAATAAGTAAAATATTGTCCAAATGAGTTTTTAAAATTTAACTTGACTAACCGGATGGAGATTTTTTTATGTCAAATTTGTTTTATCAGTTAGATCGCCTATTATATTGGACTGTTTCTTATAACTCTTTATATTCTTTATTATCAATTTTTTAATGGAAATATATGTCATAATTTCTTGGAATCTTGCATTAAAGAAATTACATATGATTATCATCTTTCTTATTAATTGTTACACGGTTAAATCTGGCTGGGTTTGCAGGTCCACTGTCTTTTGAAAACCAGGAATACAATGGGAGCTTACCTAATTTGAGACTGAAGCCACAATCATGGACAAAGGTTGATAACATTTATTTGCTATGTACTTAATCCTTTTACAACTTTCTTTGTTATTAGTATAAATTTTTTTATCCAAATAAACATAAGCTGAACTATACTGTTTAAATTTGTGTTTGATTAAACTGTTTATGGTTTTGTTGGTTAGGTAAGTAGCATCATATTTGTGGATCTGCCAGCGGGTACAGGCTTCTCTTATCCCAAAACAGAACTTGCTGTTAATCAAAATGTCTCCAAGCTAGTTCGCCATGCTCATCAATTTCTTAGGAAGGTACACCACTCCCATCTTAAATTTTCACTGGCTTAAAGTGTCTGTGGTTTTAGTTATATTTGGAAATTTAACAAATCAAGCATTTCATATAAAGTCTATCAAATTTGATACACTTTCCGCTGTATTTCTCTGTACCTAAAATAATTATGTATTCAGGAAAAAAAAAGTAAAATGAAGACTAAATTTACTAATTTCGAAAACTGAGAAACTTAATTGACTCAGAATAACTTACACTTTTCTACGGTTCCAACATAGAAAAATGAACATGATAAGTGGAATAGTCTATGACAGTGATGTTGAAATTGTGTGTAGTGGCTAATTGATCATCCGGAATTTCTCTCAAATGAGGTGTACATTGCTGGCGACTCATTCTGTGGCC
>Ga0214542_1001198_pt1 | contig 52515 bp, 28 predicted proteins | sample CNSS1metaG_FD_160096 | JGI IMG/M metagenome (GOLD analysis project Ga0214542, IMG submission 160096) | Root nodule microbial communities from cowpea collected in UCLA plant growth center, Los Angeles, California, USA - CNSS1 | ecosystem: Host-associated > Plants > Roots > Nodule | place: USA... | reverse complement strand
CCCGGATGGGTGACTTAATAATATTGTGGTTTTAATTATGTAATGGACGTTCTAAATTTTTATCCGCTCAATTAATAAAGCTTTAAATTTTCCCGCGTTTTGGGAAAATGAGGTATTATTAAACGTGCTGTCTTATTTATTCCATTTATTTATTATAAATTAGTAATATCCTGACGGGATGTTACATTGTGTCATGTGACAGTGACGTTGTGTCATGTGGCAGTGACGTTGTGTCATGTGGCAGAGATAGTGTGATGTGGCAGTGGTAGTGCCACATGTTACTATATTGGATGTGAAAAGTCTCAATGTAATCCCTTTATTTGTTATTTTGTCTCAATTTAGTCCGAATCTTTTCAAAACTGAATCAATTTCATCCTTACACAAATTTTAATTTTTATATAAGTTTTACAATGGTATTTTTATTATAATTGATATTTTTAACAAAATTAAGTTTATTTCAATGTATATTTTTTAGTGAATTTTATTTAAATTTTGTTTTAAATATTTATATATCTATAATTTATAGATAAATGTTAGAGTTGCTTTAAAAATAAAAAATTTATAAATTCAAATATAAAATTTTAAAAAAATTTTATAACAATTTAAAATAAATATATTTATTTAAATTTTTACAATTCAATTTACAAAGTTGTTATTTTTAATTCAACTCTAACATTTTTCTATAAATTATTGATATATAAATATTTGAAACAATATTTAAATAAAGTTCAAAGTAAAATAAAAATTTAATCTTGTTATAAATATCATTGTTACTGTTCCTGCGGAAACAATAACAGATTATCAGGGAGCACAAATCAAATCTTACTCAATCTTTGACTCTTTAGCATGGATACTTCTCTACTCCTCGGCTTGGTATGTCTTATTGTATTATAGACAGACTAAACATTTTGGGGTTACTTACGAAAAAGACACTCTGACGATCAAGTCAGTAAAAGCTCTCAAAAGTCAAATCACATATTAGGGGAATTAATGAATTGTGTACCTTTAATTGTTGGGGTCACCTATATTTATAGAGTATTAATCACAATTTACCTTATTCGTGGGCTAGGCCTTCTTTGTTGGGCTTAATGGGTCTTTTATGGGTCTATATGGGCTTGACTAAGGTCCAGTACCAGACATTTGACTTGATCTTGGAAGTTTAACCATTATTTCTTTAGTTAAGAGTAGTCAGCCTTTTGCTCGTATGTTGCCTTGGTCGCTATGTATGCATAATCTTTTTGTATAGTTAACCAATTGTTCTTTTTTATATGAAGACTATAAGTTGGCGGTTGGGACGAGTGATTAATCATATCGGTCCCAACCGCCCATTATAATATAGTTACATTTATATAAAGGTAAGGTTAAATCATTCATGAGGTCCCTCTCTTTGTAATGAAATTAAAAAAAATCTTAAAAAAATAAAAATAAAAAATAAAAAAAATACATGTTGACCTCTGAAATATTCATTACAGAAATGGGAACCTCCAGAATGATTGGGACCAAATTCATTATAAAAATGGAAACCTCTTGTATAGGGATGAAATTGATTCAATTTTAAAAAAATTGGGACCAAATTGAAACAAAATAACAAATACATAAACTACAATGAAACTTTTCACATCCAATAGTAACACGTGGCACTGGCACTGGCACATCACACTGTCTTTGTCACGTGGCAAAACGTCAGGTTGACACGTGACAATTTTTATTTTTTTAAATTATAAAAAGAAAATTAAAAAAATAAAAAAAAATCACGTGCTAACACGTGGCACATGGTTAATACCGTTAGTGTACTACCAACAAAAATGACCTAATTGCAACGAAATTTCCAAAATAGGAACCCAATTCAGTCAAATAAAAAGAAGGGTACCTACTTGAAATTTCGTTACAAAAATGGGAACCTCTTAAATGATTTAACCTAGTTATAAATATAATTATAGATATATAGTTATAGATTAGTGAAAACACATGCGCATATTTTGCTTTTCTAATTTTAAAAATAAATAAAAATAAATTTTAAATTTTATTATAATTTGTTTTATTTTGAAGATTTTTTATTAAAGATACTTATTTTAATTTAAAAATGATTAATTTTAAAAAAGATTAAATGAATGAAACGTGTATAAATCTAATAAAGGGTTACTCATAAGGTAAAAATGGTAAAATAATTATTTTAATTTAAAAGATGGTTATTTATTTAAGAGTAAAGTTGAAAGTAAAGATGTGGATACTAAAATAAAATATCTTTTATGTATCGGTATATATTATTATTATTATTATAATAGATTTTTAGAATAATAGTTAAAAATAAATTATTTATAAAATAATTATTAATAACAAAACTAAAAAAAATGCGAATAAAAAAATTTACTCTTTATATATAATTTTATATTTATATATAATTATAGATTATTATTATTATTTACGTATAAACTAAAAAGTAGGGAAACAAAGGGCGAGATCGCGTGTTGGTATTAGTTATAACTTGGAAAGAAAAATTCTCCTCTGTGAGCGTACACTGTTGGCGTGCACCTCCAAGCAGGAGATCCGAGCACACAACGAAACGCGCAACCAAACCGTTAGTTTCAGAGCCGAACAAAGGGAACCACCAACAAGGCAAACACAAGCCCACACTTCTTCTGCTAATAACCCCACCAAGACAAACACAAACAGAAAGAGAGAAAGAGAAAGAGAAAGAGAAAGAGTTTCACCATAACGCAGAGAACTCCAACTTTTGATCACACGCAGAGATGGACAGTGATTCTGTGGGAAGCCAAGAGTACTCTCTACTCAAGGATTTAAGACTCCAAATTGAACCAAAGGACGGAACTTTCTCTCTCTGCTTTTGGCTTTATTTCACCACTTCCTCTACATTCCCCTCTACCATTATTCAGCAGGTCTTTCACATTGTTGTTGCTTTTCCCTTCTTTCTGGGTTTTCTGTGTTAGTGGGGCATTCAGGTTTTTCTCAATCTTCTTCATCAACAGTTTTTCGCGATACTGTTCTTTGGAATTTCTAATCGTAATATGGTGTGCTTGGACATTCTGTTTTCCTTGTTCTGTATAATTGGGATAGTCTCGTTTCAGAAAGTTGTGAGTTTTCAAGCTGGTTCTATGTTTTCACTGCTCATTAAATTTGTTTTGGTTTTGATAACTGCTGGACTACTTGAACGTGTGTTTCTCGTGGCTCAAGTTGGTGGTTTAGGCTTTAAGGGGTTCTCATTTGTGCTCTCAAGTCTGAAGTTTGCTAAACCTTTTGCGTTCATTCAAAGTTGGAGTTTTGATAGGATTTACCCAGTTTTTTGCAGAATGTTTTGTTGGTTTACTTCATACTCAAAATCCTAATTAGTAAATTAGAGATTTAGAATTTAGACTATTCGATTATATATTGCTATATATATGATGCTCACATTATACTAGTAATGCCTGCTTGCTATAGGGTTGGGTGAAACTGATTTTGATAGAATTTATTCTGAACTGTTTGTTGAATGAAATTAGAACCGGTCTCATTTTAGTCATAAATTTACATCAGACCATGTGTCTCCTTAGAAAGCGTGAGAATTTATTTTCCATTGCGAAAATGAATAGGGCCTGGAATGGTGAAACCCTCCAATCCTCCATTTGACGCTATGCCATCTCTCAAGTGCAAGGTTAAATGTTTTGATATTTGATCATACAACTTTAACTGTTTAGCATTTAGTTTTGCTTAGTGATATTCCAAGCGATAGGTTTTTCTGTTTAGTATGTTGTCTGCTGTCTTGATACTTAAGGTTGAAAATTTTCACATGCCAATTACTACGGGCAGTAATTTTTTGACATTTTCATAGCTTTTGGGGAATAAAACTCAATTTTTTTAATCATTGAATGGACAGAAATATAAATCAATTTGCTTTGCAGGTTTACTCTGATATCTCTGAAAGTGCTCCTTTTCTTGTTATTGATGATAACAAGAGAATCCATTTGTTACCAGTTGTGCTCTTACACGAAGAAGCTCCTGATACCGGCAATATAAATTCCTGGGCAGAAGTTCCACATGCAACTGTTGATTTTAAGTTTCCTTTGGAAAAATGGGTTCATGTTGGATGTCAGGTATCTTATATAATTATTTGAGAATTACCTTTCGTAAACTACTTTAATGTTTCTTTGTTAATTGTTTTCACTTGACTGAGATGCCATCCTACTACGCTCCTAAAAATGACTTATTTTACCATAAGGCACTGACCCTAATGTGTGTACTCTTCAATCATCGATATTTTATTTTTGCTTTCTGGAATATATAAACTTGGGTATATAATTGAATGAAACAGAAAAGTAAAATCCTTCTAGTAAGATTTTGCATTCCATGAAAGAACTTCTGACAAACAATGGAGCACTTTTCGTTCTGCTACTAGTAGAGCCCATTCCTATCCCTTCCTTTATACTTTTGAACTTTATCTAATTGGAATATCAAATGGCTACCTTCTTGTGCAGGTTTGTCCAGATTATATCCAGCTTCAGATTAATGGAGAGATTGTAGGAGAAAAGTCGTTGTGTTCTTTATTAAATGAAAAATCTGGTTCAAGTGATTTGAAGAAACTGACGTTGGCAAATGTTGGTGGAGATGGAAATAGTGTACAGGGTTATGTGCACAATTTTGAAATATTTCCTAGTATTTCTTCTGTTAAGGATTACCATTTAAAGGTGATTCCATGCTCATATTTTTTAAAGTACATGGTAGATTAACATTTTCTTGTGCATCTTTGTTTATAAGAATCAGCGAAAGCCTTATTAGTTTCTTTGTTGACATTTGACAACTCTGTATCACTTAATGCCAGGACCCTCCTCTGAAGTTATCAATTGATGAATCCTCAGTCTCTGAGATTGAAGAAGAAAGTGATGGTGTTTGGGCTGTTGTTGGTGGCAAGGTAAGAAAGATATTTTATAAAAGATACCCTGTTAATCTTATTTTATACGTCCATCTTTATTGTCATAAATCATAAAGAGAAAAGTCCAGGCTAATCCCTGCATTTTCTGTTGGAGTTTAATTTTGGATATATATGATATGAGGCAATTTATGTATAACATTTTTAATGTTCTTGTAAACCAATCATGTATATGGAAGTTTGCTAGTGTTAATAGTTAAGTCAAACTTTTCTGTTACCATGAAAATAAATATGAACAAATAAAATAGATGATAGAGAGGTGAAACAACTGCTATGTTTCTAGTATTTGCAGACATATATTATTTCTACTTCTGAAAATGTGACTATTAATGTTCACCTTTTCTTTCCAATGCTCTTACTTTTGGGAAATGCACAAATTATTTCCAGTGTTAAAGTTTCCTATAAGTTAAAAATTTAATCTCAAATTCATTTGCATAATTTGTCACAGGCATCTTGTCGTAGGAACTTCTCTATGGATGTTGTTCTATCAGATGCTTTCGGACAGCCTGTAGATAAGGAGAACGAGGTTTGTAATCCTGGCTTTTATTCTGGGCAAGGTAATGGTCTCTGGAAAGAAAAAGGAGCTTGGATTTGCAATATTCACATTCTCATTGTTGATTGTAAGCAGGTTTTTGCTTCACTTTTGTATGCCGATACTAGAGTTCCAGTGGAGAATACAACTGATGATGAAGCACCCCTTTTAGCTAGTTATGATGGAATTGAATTTTCTTCTCATGAAAGACCAAGTAAACTTTTGCTGGGTCGTGCCTCGTTTAAGCTCAAAATATCTCAGGTGAAGATGCCAACAACGAATGTTTGCTTATGCCATCTCCTCGAATTTATCATTTTTCTGCTGCTACTTGATAACTCCTTCCAAATTTTTAGTTGGAAGGTACCAAAATGGCCTATGTTATGAGCCATGCACAACAATTCATGTTTTTATATCATTACCATAATTATGATGACCAGACATAGGCAGTAGATTCATTCAGAAAATATAAAAAATCCTAAAGAACATAATATGGAAGCATCACCATATTGAAAAATTTTATCAAATGGGTGGGCATTGCAAATAGGTGTAACGGATTTTGGACAACACCATTAGGAGTTAGTGAGAGAAGATGATAGAATGAGGCTCTTGGTTAGCCAAAATAGCAGAGGCATCCTTTTGATAAGATAACAAGATATAAGAACAACATCCTCCCCAAAACTTAAAGGGAAATGGCGATGAAAAAGGGTCTGAATTATTTCAATCTAATGTCTGTCTGTTTTTGTGCTTAACAACCCAATTTTATTGATGGTGTGGGCACGAAAGGTTTGATGGAGAACTTCCTTTGGTGCCATACATTCCCAAAATTAGTGAGACAAATACTTGCATGCATTATCACTGCAAGGAAAGTGTATAGGATACCAAAGTGTATAGACCTATTTTTCATTAAATATACCCACGTACATAATGAAAAATCACCAATAAAGGTTTCAAAATACATAAAACTAGAATGTAGTGCTCAGATATTTGAATATACAAAGGAAAATGGAGATGTCATTCTTTTATTAGCTCAATTATGCTTTCCTAATTGACATGATCCATAATGTAAGATTGACAACTTGGATACATTTGGTACTAATAGCTAAAGCTTGGGCTAACCATGATGTCCTAACTCGCATTTATAGGCAGCATCAATCATTTGTCCCATAGTTTGTTCCTACAAGATAACAACTTTTAGTAAAGATACCAGAGACATATAAGGCAAATTCAACCCTCAAGGAGGGAAGAGGATGGTGGTGTCAATGCCATGTGATTTCATCGGGTAACTATTAGCAAATGTGATAGCCATTAAATAACCAATATAGGGGGAATAAAATAGTTAGTGGGAGATACTAGCTATAGATTTACTAGTATGTGCAACCAGAGCAATAGATTGGGGTTTTGGCAACTCTTAGTTCACTTTTTAAAATTCTCATAATTAGCATGGGTGACATGAGGATGATCAATGTTTCAGGAGGTATTTGTCACTATTTCTTTGGCCAAGGGGTGTTTACTGTGCAACCATGTTATCAGAAAATGACCGTGGCAAAAAATGGTAGTGAAATCTTCACCAGTCAGCACAACATGGTCGTGGTGATTATGGCAGCGCATCACGGACTCTTTGAAGACCATGAAATAGTGTTTTGGAATGGACATGGTGGAAATCACTCCGCTACCCCGTGCCAAGTTGTCAGAAAGAAGATGAAGTCTCTAGCCTGCCTGACTTGAGCTAAGACTAATGCAACTGTAATTTCATTGTTTGTAAAGCTGGTCTAGGTCCTTATACCAAACCCAATACTAATAGTTTTATTTTCTGAAAAAAGGTTGGATTGTACTACCCGACCCAAACCTAACTTGTACTTAAGAAAACCTAAGGTACCAACAACAACCCCAAAAGAACTATAGTTTCATTCAACAACCACAATAGCTCAATAAGCCATTGGTGGCGTGCATGTGACTTGTGTTGCAACTCTTTTTCCTCTGTTGTTCTCCATCACCACCCTTAAAGATTTTGTTAAGACATTCCCATGTTCATCATTGGATGTGTGGACTTGGTGACCAAAAACATGGGCAGACCTTGAAGTAATTATAATATGATGATATAAAAGTATTATAATTATCCATATCACTGTTACTCTTTGGACGTTCTGGAACTTGTACATGGTGTGATGCTCTACTTAGAACCAAGGACCATAATATGTTAATTTTATTGATATGGGGTTGTCTTTGTATTTATCGGAAATTTTAGTATAATAGCATATAAGCATGTTTCATTTCAAATTTATAGTGCAGTATGCTTGAATTAACTCTGCTCTCTGTCTGATATTTATGCACTTGAAATTTCAATCCAATATTCCTTGGCACCGTGTAACTATTCTCCTGTCTGCCAGCTTTCATCCAAGTGTGATAATAGGTTCTTCCTCATCAGATTTTGTGTTCCGAAATTAGGGAATTATCCTTTTCTTGAGACATACTCCCATCCAATTCGATGCATATCCAGAAGCCGTAACACAAGATTGTCCACTCTGGTATGGAAAAGGTCAACTGTTCTTAATTTCTCTAGTGTATCTCAATCTTCAGCTTTGGATGATGGGTCCTTGGAACTTCAGCATTCAGGTCATGAAGCACAAGCCAATCCACTAGTGAAGCGGTTTAGAATTGGTCAAGACAAAACACCTGTGTCAGTGAAGACTGACCCCACCTTTGAGCAACCTGATGAAGAATGTAACTCTCATGTCCAGAATGCTACCCAGGTGATTACATACATGATTTATTTTTCAATCTTGTTGTATACATGGATGATCTACCTAGTTGGTTTACTACTGACAGCAGGCTGATTTTTATCATCATTGACAAAATTAGTTTCAGTTTACATGTTTGGACTTCTTAGATTTGTTATTTTAATTTTCTCCATTATCTTGCCTCATGCAAATACCAAAGTATTTGAAAGCACATCAGACCTGCTATGATTTAATTAAGAGAATCAAAGAGTTATAGCTTTGAGCAATGGGTCTAATTCCTTTATTGTATCAAGTAGTTGTCTATCTTTAACGCTTAAAAGTTAAGGAAATGGCCTTGGAATGGTTTTCATTTATGTTCAACATTGAATAGTTCTCTCTAAGGCCAATCTGATATTGTCAGCTAGTCGATGTTCTAGTCTACTTCAGATTCTATTGATACTGATCTAACCTACACTAAAGTGTAGACAAGGCCAATTTGTCAACCTTTACTTGCAGATGCTTCCTTAAATTATTTTCTTAGATATTCTTAAGTAGGTTCTCTTTGCTCTCATTTTCTCGTAACTAACACTGCAAACTTATTGTCACTAGGTTGAAAATGAATTTCCAAGAAGCTTCGATGGAAGGCCGGCTAACTTCAATGAAGCATATGATTCTCCATCTGATTCAGAGAGTATCGGGGAGGGAAATTCACCTTTAAATAGTATGGCAAGTAAAAGATATCCAATATCTGATATGACCATTTTCAAATACTGCCTTGCGAGCTTGGCTGAGAAATCTCTCATACTTAAGGAAATTACAACCTCTGCTCCTGACAAAGAAATTTTAGAATTGGCGAATCATGTGTCACACTATTCAGGATGTTCGCATCATGGGTGAGTGATTTTTGTAGAAGCAATTATGTAACTGCCCTAGCGCCCCCATGAAGGATGGTAAATGGGTGTGATTGCATGTAAATAGAAAAATTGTACCAAGAATCTAAGATATTTATGGATAATTATTTTTCAAATTTTATATCTTTATGAATTCTTAGCTTAAGCTGTTTTGTCCTTGTCAGTTTCAAACATAGTACTCGCTTCTGGTATTCATATTTTCATGTGTACTGAGCAACTATTTTAATGCTAAGGTTTATGAATAACTTTATTATGAGTGGAGGTAACTCTGTGTATGAGTTAAATTTTGGGATTGAGTTAGACTTAAACCAACAGTCCAAGACGAGATACCATACAACCCATGGAAAGAGCCCTTTCGGCTTTAAGTGTAGACAGCAGACCCTCTTTTATATGTATGAGTTGGAGAGAGACAGCAAGGATCAAACTCCACTTGTTAATTAGAGTCTGTTGAATACCAAGTCATTGATAAACTATCCTAAGAGCTTAACCAGGCAAAGGCTCATGAATGGCTTTGTTACATTCTCAAACAATAGTTATAACATCTATAAAACTTGACATCTGGAACTATTGCTTGGTTTCATTTGATTAAAAGATTTGGCACAATAAACTCCAAATGCAAGTTCAATATTCTGGCAAATACATTTTATTCTTGTTCCCAGATTGTATCCTAATTATTCGATTCTCAAATGTGTTTACTTTCTTAAAGGTTTTTTTGAGTATAATTTATTTCTATATCAGAACGTTTTCTCCTTTTTAACTACTGGCTCTGATTCTATATCAGAAACCAAATATTAATTGCCAAGAGATTGATAAGCCATGGAAGAAATCTCTGGAAGGAGATGTCTCTAAACAATCACCACATTCCTTGGGAGAATGGAGTGTATGATATTCAAAAGCATTTCAAGATGATTGCTTGTTGCGGTTCAAGGTCTCTGTCACCTCAGGTTTGTATCTTTTACTTCTTGAAGGAAAGTTGCTGTTATGTTTTATAGAAGTTACTAAATGTTGTCTTGATGAGCTTAATTTCATGTGGTAAAGCATGGCTTTTCCTTTCAGGACTAAGTATCCCCATTGAAGCCTATTATTCTATCATTAATAGAAATATAAGCAAATAATAGTAAATAGAAAGAAAAAATATATATATATATATATTTTAGCGGTCTGAGTTTTGAAAAGTACCAAAACCATAGAAAAATTGCATGCGAAATATCATAATTTTTGCATTTACTGCAGGATCTAAATCTTCTGAGAAAGATCGCTGGATCTCAAGAGTACCTAACACAAGAGAACTTCGAGAAGTTATGGTGTTGGTTGTACCCTGTGGCAATTACAATATCAAGGGAGTGGATAAATCCTATCTGGAAATCCACATCACCTAAATGGATCGAAGGGTTTATAACCAAGGAGGAAGCTGAAGCTTCACTACAAGGTCCCACAGGATTTCAAGAACCTGGTACCTTTGTACTCCGGTTTCCTACCTCACGAAGCTGGCCACACCCAGATGCTGGTAGCTTAGTTGTAACCTATGTTGGCAATGACTACAAACTGCACCACAGGCTACTTTCTTTGCACCAGGCTTATGGGTAAGTTTAATTTATTTCTTCTTCATAAAATGGAAGTCTCACATCGACCAATGATAAGGTCAATTTAGAATATATAAGTTAGTACAAACCTCGCCTTATAAACCGATTTTATTAGGTTGAATTAGACTTAAAATTCACTTCTTACTGGAATAGATTGTTGTTCTTTATTTACTGATCAAAGGAACTAGTCTCTTTCTCATAGTTAGCTTTCATAACAGACACAAACACTTTTCATAAATGCTATCCTTTAACTAAAACATCAATCAAATTTCTTGTAGATCTTATAACAATGGCGATAAAAGAGTTGACGTGAAACCGCTTCAAGATATGCTATTGGCAGAACCTGAGCTGTCTCAATTGGGAAGGTAATTACATAAAGCATTTTCTTAGCTTTTCTTATACACTGAATGCTTAACAAATCTCAAACATTTACTGTATTTGTTTCATCTGCTAATCTTCAGGATAATAAGAAGTCATTAGGCAAATTGTTGCAGAATGTGCCCAACATTCCTGTTAAAGTTGCTTTCAAGGTTGGTTGTCTTTTTGCTAGAAAGACTCAGAAAAGTAGATGGGAGTGGTGACCTGTGTGAACTATGGTAGTATATTCTACAGTTTACTTGTATATTATGAAAAATTAAGATTTTAGGCCTATTATTGTAAACATTAGTGGCTGATCATCTTTATATAAAAGTTGTCGCCACTTATTTGTATTCAATACCAATCAAAGCATCTCTTCTTATGTTGTTAAGTTGGCTTCGATAGGTATTCCTACCCATTGGTTTCGAACCCTGTTGCCAATAATTTCATAATTTTGGTCCTATAAAATTTGTAATTTTAGTTTCTATTTTTTTTCGTGATTTTAGTTAATTTTTAATCATCCATAACCCTGCTCAAGTTTTAGTTTAATTATTTATTAGTGTTTTGTTGCTTTATATATGATAATAAAATTGAGAGCAATCGCATTATTTGTAATTTCTTTTCAAAGAATTGAAGAGAATTACTGGATTGATGATGACGTGGACTTTTATTAAAACTGACAATGACCAAGGCTACCAATAACCAAAGTTTAAGTGATTAAAATTGTGTAAACAAATTCAGAAATCAAAACTATTAATAATTAAAAATTAAGGAAATAAATTACAGAAGTAAAACAGAACTGAAATTACGTTTTTGATTATTACATCATTGAAAAACTTGAAAATTTCTTCACTGTCAAATATTTTTATATGAATGTAAAGAATTATATTAACAGTTGTCAAAATTATAATTTATATTAAGATATCCTACAAAATAAAGTCAAATATAATAAAATAGCTCATGCTTTTATAAAATAAATTAAAAAAATTATAATTTATATTAAGATATCCTAAAAAAAGTAAAGCCAAATATAATAAAACATAATGGTAAAGTAAAACAAAGGCCTAACCACTATTTTGGTCCTTATACGTGGAGGATTAATTTCATGTGATTCTTCAAACTTTTTTTCCTCAATTCAATCTTCATTTTATTTAAAAGGATTCAATGTACTCACTCTCTTATGTTAAATTGGTCTTAACATCATTTGAAAGGTCATCACGTCTTAGTGTAAACCCTCTTCTCCCTACCCATCTTCTTCGACAACACAATCCGACCACTCACCCTAATGACACAATCCCACCACCCAAACTCTTCAAACTCTACACCCATCAGCTTGACGCGAGATTGTAGTGGCAACTTCCACTACACTCCTTTCTCTCGTTGTTTACTTGTACTACTAGAAGAAGAAACCCTCTTCTCCCTACCCATCTTCTTCGACAACACAATCCGTCCACTCACCCTAATGACACAATCCCACCACCCAAACTCTTCAAACTCTACTCCCACCAGCTTGATGCGAGATTGTAGTCTCGTAGTACTAGAAGAAGAAGAAGATAGAGAGGGAAATGACCTTGAGAAGTGACACCTGTGAAAAGGAATTTTCATTTATGATACCTAAAAACCACAAATGTTCATCTGTTCAAAAGTCAATGAAACACAAACATAAATGATAAACCTTAAAAAGAAGAATCGAAGAAGTTGGGTTTGAAAGGAACAAACAAAGATAAAGGAAAAACACAAGAAAATAAAAATGATAGATTTAGAGAATCGAACCACAACAAGGGAAAAAGTGCAGTGGAAGTTTCCACCATGTTCTCAACATCGAGCTAATGGGAGTAGAGTTTGGAGAGTTTGGGTGGTGGTAGTCGGGGTGGGTATCGCTAGGTGGTGGGTGTAGTTAGAGTGAGCGGTTGTGGGTGTCATTAGAGTGGTGGTAGTGGTGGTGGATCATCAAGGTGGATGGTGAGATTTTATCACTAGAGAAGAAAAAAGAGAAGATTGTTTGAACTAACATGTGGTCACTTTCTAAAGAGTGTTAACACCAATTTAATGAATGGATGACATTAAGTCTTTTTAAATAAAATGGGCATTAAATTGACAACAAAAAATAAAATAAAATTAAGGGATCACATTTAATCAACCTTCCAAATAGAGGGACCAAAATATTAATTAAACCTATTATAAAATAGTTTATGTTTTTATAAAATAAATTAAAAATATATTCAAATTGAACTATGAAATCTATTTCTAGTACTACTTGAGATTGAATGAGTCTTAAATAGTAGACTCAACTAGATACTTTTGTTTATGCATGATGATGTTTTTTTTGTCTTTGCTTGATACTTTAACCATGAAAGAACTTGAGTTCACCCATCATACTTATTTTGAACTCTCCCTACATTAAATAAGATAATCCTCGTAATGAGATTCATTAGTAGCATTGAAAATAATATCGTCTACATAAAATTGCACAATTACAAAGTTATTGTTGTGCTCTTTCTAAATAAGGTTGTATCAACCTTTCCTCTTTCAAAATCAATCTCTAAAAGAAAATTGCTTAGCCCATCATACAAAGTCCTGGGAGCTTGTTTTAAACAATACAAAACCTTTATAAGTTTAAAACATGTTTTGATTTAGAAATGTCTTCAAAACCTATAGATTGTTTAACATTCGCGTCTTTGTCAATAAAACCTTTTAAAAAATAACTTTTGACATCCATATGATAAAGCTTGATATTTTCGAAATGGGAAAGGCTAATAAAATGCTTCATGGAGCAAAAGTTTGGGTGAAGTCAATATCTTATTCTTGATTGTCTCTAATAAGATATCCTTTAATAATTGTTGATACTCCCTAATATTCTCCATAAATATTCTTTGTTATTATAATTGATTTTGTTAGCACAATTATAATATATGTTATAATTATGACAATTTGTATAGATTATATTTAGGAATGTTTTAAATGTAATTAGCATAGATTAAGGTAGTTAGTTATGTAATATTTATATATATATATATATATATATATATATATATATATATATATATATATATATATATATATATATATATATTGTGGCTAGAACAATAATAAAGGGGCAAGAATTACATTGTCAATTCTTCTTTATTGTACTAGAGCTTTTTCTGATATCATCAAAATGACGGACGAAGCAAAGGTGAGAAAGACAATCTCATCTTATGATATAACTACTGAAACAACACTAGAAGCCTTTTGATGCATGTTCAACTGAATAGGGAGAATTATGATGAATGGGCTCAATCTTTAAGAACTTCTTTGAGAGCAAGGAAGAGTTTGGGTTCATAGATGGAACAATAAAAAAACATATAGAAAAATCCCTAGATCTTGAAGACTAGTGGACTAATAACTCTTTGTTGGTATCATGGATAATGAACACCATTGAACCCAAACTGCATTCAACGATGTCGCACATGAAAGTAGCGAAGGACCTGTGGACAAATGTCAAGGAACGCTTCTCAGTATCTGATGGGCCATGTATACAACAACTTAAAGAAGATTTGATTGAATGCAAACAAAAAGGAATGACCATCGTTGCATATTATGGCAAGTTGAAGAAGTTGTGGGTGGATTTGGCCAACCATGAAAAGACACCTACATGTACGTGTGGCAGATACACCTGTGACCTCAAAGCCAAATTAGAAAAGAGGCGTGAAGAAGAGAAGATTCATCAATTTCTCATGGGTCTCGATGAGGCTACTTATGGGATAGTGAGATCCAACATACTTTCTCAAGATCCTTTGCCGAGTCTGAATAAAATCTATTCAATCTTGGTTCAAGAAGAACATGTGAAAAATGTTACTTGAGGCAAGGAGGATCGCAATGAGATCGTGAGCTTTGTTGTTTACAATGTAGGAAGAAGTCATGGCAGGATTGAAAGTAAGGACCGAAACATAATATGCAACAATTATAATCGCTCTGAACATGACTTTGAGAAGTGCTTTAAAGTAATTGGTTATCTTAAGTGGTGGGGAGAACGCCCTCGAGAAATTGGACGAGATAATAGTCGTGGGAAAGCTAGACAATAAGGAAAGACTATGGTTTCTAAAGGACGTGGTATGGTGACTAAAGCAAATGCAACACAAGCTTGTGTGCCCAGACCAAAACCTAATACCACAATAATCGATGTTGACAACTCTGCTACTGGTGGGCTGAATGGCGAACAGTGGTGAACTTTGGTGAATCTATTAAATAATGTCAAATTAGACACTACTGAAAAGCTAACTGGTAAGCATAATTTTACTCAATGGATTATCGATATAGGTACTTCTCATCATATGATAGGAGAGCTAGGATACTTGACTAATGCGAGAAATGTCTTGGAATGCCTAGTAGGGCTTCTATATGGAAAAAAAAATTTTGCTGCTAAGGAAAGAATGGTGGTGCTTAGTTAAACATTAAAATAAGAAATGTTCTCTATGTGCCTAACTTGAAATGCAATCTGATTTCAGTATCACGGCTTACTGATGAATGAAGTTGTATGGCTCAATTTACTGACAAATTTTGTGTTTTCAAGGATTGTGTCTAAAGAATGGTGATTGGAACAGGTGAACGAAGATAGGGGGTCTACTATCTTCAAGGAATGACTTTTGTTACCACTATTGTTGTAAAATCTAAGAATGATTTCAATTTATGGCATATAAGACTTGACACCTTTCTTGTAAGGTTATAGAGCTTATTCCAAATATTGGTGTTAGTAGAAATAATGCAAGGTGCAATAAAACTTGTGATGTTTGTCTTAGAGCAAAGCAATGTCGTGAAACTTTTCCTTTTAATATTAATAAAGCAGTGGATATTTTTTAACTAATTCATTGTGACTTGTCGGGACCCTATCAAGTTGTGTCTAATTGTGGTGCTCAATATTTTTTGACCATTGTAGAGGATTATTCACGAGCTGTATGGATTTATTTTTTAGAAGAAAAGAAAGAATTTTTCACACGCTTGTGTCAATTATTTTCTATGGTGAAACGTTAATTTAACAAGCAAGTGAAAGTTTTGCATAGTGATAATGACACAAAATTTGTTTGCATGGATAATTATTTTCAAAATCATGGGATTGCACATGAAACATCTTGTACAAGAACCCCTCAAAAAAATGGGGAGTAGAACGAAAGCATAAACACATTCTCAATGTTGCTCGTGCACTACGCTTCCAAGCATATCTTCCTATTAAATTTTGGGGCGAATGTGTTCTAATTGTAGGATATGTAATCAATCGCACACCCTTAGTTGTATTAAATGGAAAAATTTCATATGAGATGCTCTATATCAAACCATCATCTTTTAATCATTTACATGTGTTTGGGTGCTTATGTTATGTTCATAACCAAGACAATAAAGGGGAGAAATTTGCAGATCCTAGTCGGAGGTGTGTTTTCTTGGGATATTCGTATGGTACAAAGGGTTGAAGACGGCGTGCTAAAATATCGTCCACACGGTTGTGAGGTTTTGTGACATATGCCATTTGCAACATATACCCCTATCCCACTTCGCTTGCTACTTGTCACACCTCAGGTACACCTTATCCTACAACATATTATGTTAATTATGACAAGTTCTGTGTACACCATAGACATTATTTGGCACTTGTCAGTGTAAGCACTAAACCTAAGTCATTTGTTGAATCCATGAAAGATGACCGATGGAAGCAAGCCATGCAGACCAAGATATAAGCATTGGAGAATAATGGGACCTGGACGTTATAACCGCTGCCACCTGGCAAGAAAACTATTGGGAGCAAATGGATTTATCGAATAAAGTATAAATTTGATGGTTCGGTTGAGCGGTTCGTTTAGTGATACTAGAAAATAACCAAGTTGAAGGACTTGACTATACTAAAACCTTCGCTCTTGTTGGAAAGATGATAATTGTGCTTACCTTTCTAGTTATTGCAGCTGCTAGAATTTGGGAGCTTCATTAAATGGATGTTCACAATGTTTTTTTGCATGGAGATTTGCAAGAAGAAAAGTATATGAAACTTCCTTTAGGATTTCGATCTGGAATTTCAAGCAAAGTTTGCAGACTTCACAAGTCATTGTATGGCTTGAAACAAGCTCCTTGATGTTGGTTTGCAAAATTTATTAGTGCTTTGAAACACTATGGATTTACAAAATCTGCTTCCAATCATTCATTATTTACACTGCAACGTAAAAATGTGCAACTCCATGTGTTGGTCTATGTGGATGATCTCGTGATTTCTAACAATGACGATGTTGCTATCAAAGCCTTCAAAACATACTTGTGTGCATGTTTTCATATGAAAGACCTTGGACCGATGAAATATTTTCTAGGCATTGAGATGGCTCATAACTCTACTAGAATCTTCTTGTGTCAACGCAAATATGCGATATTATATTTGAAGTAGGATTGTTAGGAACTAAGCAGGTTGGCTCTCCCATAGATCCCTAACACCGCCGATCTTTAGCTGAAGGTGCTCTTCTTCCAGATCCCAAACAATATCGAAGGTTGGTAGGACGATTAATTTACCTTTCTGTTACTAGGCCTGAACTTTCTTATTGTGTGCATACAATTGCACAATTAAATCAACATCCTCAACAGAAACATTGGGAGGCTACCCTACGTGTTGTGCATTTTTTTGAAGGCTAATCCTAGACAAGGAATTTTGTTAAGTATTGATTGTGATTTACAACTTTATGCGTGGAGTGACTCAGATTAGGTTGGTTGTCCTTTGACTAGAATTCTCTTACCGGTTGGTTTATTCTTCTTAGTAATTCACCCATCTCATGGAAAACTACAAAAGAACACATTGTGTCTCGTTCTTCTGCAAAAGTAGAATATTGTTTTATGGCTACTACCATTTGTGAGCTAAAATGGCTGAAGGAACTCTTGTCATGTTTTAGTATCAATCATCATAGCCTTATAAAAACTCTAATATGATAATCATTCTGCTTTTTACATTATCGCTAATCATGGTTTCCATGAGCGAACCAAACATCGAAGTGGACTGTCACTTTGTCCGTGATGAAGTTTTGGGAGGAATTATTGCTACAGGTCATGTGCCTTCTCATGCTCAACTAACATATATCTTCACCAAGGCTTTAGGGAAGACCTAATTTGAATGTGTTTTTTCCAAGTTGGGCATTTGTAATCCATATACCCCAACTTGAGAGGAGTAATGAGATATTCCTTAATAATTGTTGGTACTCCCTAATATTCTCCATAAATATTTTCTGTTATTATAACTGATTTTGTTAGCACAATTATAATATTTGTTATAATTGTGACAGTTTGTACAAATTATATTTAGGAATGGTTTAAATGTAATTAGTATAGATTGAGATAGCTAGTTATATAATCTTTGTGTATATATATTGCGGTTGGAACAACAATAAAGGGACAAGAATTACATTGTCAATTCTTCTTTAGTATCATAGTGCTAATATAGGTTTATTTCTTACCACTTTACTATCTTACTTTTTTTTTAGGCTCATCGTGTTTCAATCACACTTTGATCAGATGGAGGAGGTACCAAAGACAAGACATCACTTTTGGTGAACTAGTTTAGTTTTTCCTCCATTGCTGGAATCTAGTTTTATCTAATAGGGATTCATTTATGTTTTTCCACTCTTCTTGCTTTTAGCTGCTAATTTGCATCTATGTAAATTCAAGATCAAAATCTAACAACCATCAATTTGAGAAAAGTTGTTAAATTTTATATTTACGGTTTCTTCAATAATCAAGGTATAAGGGTTATAAATTGTTAAATTTTACATTTTGTTGAGGTTTTCTTAGTGAAGAGAAATTGCGGTATATGTAATTTAACTCACAGAATATCTAAAACTCTCTATTTTTGAACTCAAATCCATGGCCACTTTGATACTTTGAGAAATAAAAACCTTGCTTCTTTAATACCCAAATTTTCTTAGGTCCTTTCCAATTAACACTATGGTGTCCAAATTTACCATAATGGGAACAAAAACTTATTTTCTTTTTATGAGGACTGTTATTATGATCTTTCTTTCCTTGAAGATCACATCCAAGTTCACTCTTATCCAACACATGACTGAAGGTTGAAACCAAAAGATTTTGAGCTTTAGAGCTCTCAACAAATTTTTTGAAATCATGCTTTCAACATGTTATCTTTTCCTCCCAACTGTTGGTTTTGACTACGTTTAATAATGTAATTTGTTTTAGAGTAGATACTTTCTAACAATATGTAACTTTGTGAGCTTATCTAATATTGCATAGTTAGGCGATGGTTTTCTTCAAATTATATGTCAATCTTTTGTTAAAAAATATAGTTAAAAGGACTCTTCCTTCTCAAGTTAGTTTAAGTAAAGTAACATGCAACATAATATATTAAGGAAAGAAAATTATTAAACATATCTTGTATAGGTTCATCTGATAGTGCAAAGTGATTCCAATTATTGACCAACTAGTAAAGTTTCATTAGGTAAACTACTCTTGCAAAGTACAAATAAGTACTCTTTCATATCATAATCATTCATGGCTAACCTCGTACAAGTATTATTTTGTATCATAGCCATTTCTGAGTAACCCTATCAAGTATTCTTTGACACTTAACATCTCTTAGCTAAAAATCCTAATTATTTCTTCAGATTATAGCCACCTTTGACTAATCTTATATGAGTATTGTTTAAATAACTAGCAACTCATGGCTTAATGTGAGTATTCTTTAAACAACAAGCAACTCCTAACTTAAGACAAAGAGAATGTGTTTTGTGATCAACATGTCATAGGTTTCGCTCACTAGAGATGTGTTGCATCATTCTCCATTTACAAGGATAAGCACTCTTTACTATTTTTCTAAAGGTTGAACATAAATCGTATTCTTTCAAAGCTTCAAGGAACCAAAAAAAATTGGAAGAGTTTTAGCACTTGCAAATAATTATTTTTCTTGATGTCTTTTTCTTCATAAAGAGTCCTTAAATAGGTGCTTGAAGGAGCAATTGTTGCTATCTCTTTTCTGGCTATTGAGTTTCTTTGAACTCATTTTGAATATCTTCTTCTCTTCTATTCTATAACAAGTTTGATAATTGATAAGATTTAAATCTACTTCATGCATCATTAATTATTCTTCGTGCAACATCCTTGATAGCTAATAATATTTATCTCCCTGGGTTACATGGTGTTTTATCCAAGTCATGATAAAAACGCACATCGTACATGAAAAATAGATGGAACTGTTGAACTATTCTTATTTTAGGACAATTGGTGGACAAAGAAACTTACCTAAATCCTCTAGAGATTTTAGAATGCAATTGCATTTAGAGTGGATCTTGCAATAGATGGTGAAGACATTACCTGTAACATGGAATTAAGCTTCAAGAATATCTAGCTTAAAGTTTGTTTGCACTTTCATCTTATCATCATCATCACTTATAACATGAAGTGAAAGAAACCATTTAGTGCTTAGTCGTTTTATCGGACAAAGCACTCCCATGATCCAGTCTTTTTAAACGTCGATCAAACAAAACTTATTCATATAGTTAATGAAAATTATATAGTTGTTGAATTTTATTCTAGCAATATCCGAATACACTCAACATAAATGTTACATAGTATAGAAAAATCACAAAACATCTCTCCATTCAGAAAATTTCTACACCATAAAATTAAAACAATCATTTGAACAAATTCTCAAGTAAAAGTTTCATTCCATTTCTTCATATTTCTACATCATTCCAACTTTATTATTTTATTTTTTTTTGATCATATTCTCTTCAAGATATCGCATAAATTTAACCAAAAATTTCTTCTACATGATCTAAATATTTGTCCTCATATCTCACATTAATATTGAACACACCACATGCGTTCAAAATACATTCTCCTCCAAAAATTATAAACCTTCTTTAATTTTATCCATTATAAACACAAATATGAACAAAAACAAAAAGATAAAAATCTCCCTTTACATTCCACATCAATATAAAATGCTCTCTTAATACTTTTGTCCTTCAAAAATTATCAATATTTTTTATTTCCAACCATAACGTAAAACAGATATGAACAAAATAATAAGAAAAAAAAAATTCCTTACATTCCACATCAATCTTAATCTGAGAATAATTAACATCATCTACCCTCAAAATGCTTTTCTTGCTAAAACATTTTCTTTTCTTTCTCTCCAATTCTAATTAAAACAAAATAATTATAATCAAAATAATAAACTACACAGAAACATCTCTTATCTTTTTTCTTATAGTATCTATACTTTCTTGAAATATTTTTCTTGATGAACATTTATTCCTTTCTATATCTATATATTTCATTTTTCCTTCGATATCTTTTCTCAATTTCCTACATTTATACGTAATTTTGTTTTTTAATTGACATTAATATATTAAAATTGCTCACGGGCTAATTTTGTTTCTATAAAATATCTATATTTTCTTAAGTATATATAATTAATTTTAAGTATATACTTTTTAACTAAAAAACTTTACATACATTAAAAGAAAAGTTAATCAATACTTTTGTCGAAGGTAATTATTCAACCGTTTCTCAATATTACTCTTTTACTTAATTTTGAATCCTAATTTTGTTTAAAATTATGTCATGTTGGCTTTTACTTTAAATTGACGTTAATATCATTTAATGGATGTTACATGTTAGTATATTAAATTTTAATATATTTTTTTCTTTTTTTCGTAAACCTTTTTTTATTTTTTCATCTCCTTCCTTCTCCTCCCTCATTCCATCCCTCTTTCTCTTTCTCCTTCTCCTTCCTCCTCCTCTTCCACTACACCACACCCACTAGCAAATTCTCTCCACACACAACATTAGTCAAATTCATTCTGGATATTTTTGAAAATTTAGTTATCATTGTTAGCAAAAAAAAAAAAAACATTGTTTCCATTACTAGTGGTGCTTGTGGGCATTAGCCTTGTGTGTGTGAGAGGACAGGGACGGATCTATAAATACAAGAAAGGGATTATTGAAAGGAAATAAAAATTAAATCACAATACATAAATACATGATACTTCTTATTTAAGTTGGTTGTGCACGTTGTTCCTTCATGTCATAAAATTTATCAACCATAGAGTTTGTATCAAACTTCTCAACAATCCTTTTCTCAATGTAGGTAATCAAACAATCAACTAGAAATTCATCTCCCATATTATTTCTGAGACAATTTTTAACAATCTTCATAGCTGAAAAATAGCTCTCAATTGTAGCAATTGAAACAGATAGAATTAATACCAATGAATTAAACGATCAATTAAGGGATAAGTCAAATATTTTCTTGTTTTCACCAATCCTTGACATAGCTTAGAAATTTTAGATAGATTTATCATTTCAAAATAAAATGGAACATCAAGTTCATAATGTTGAGCATGTATTCTAAGATGCAACATTCCCTGATCTGTAAAATCATCGGGATAAAATTTTATTGCCAAATTACAAATTTTCTCTCCACATCAAATGATTGTAAGTAATTTCACTATATTATCACAAAAATATACTATTAAACTTATGTAACTCACAATGGGTTTGTGTTGACTTACTTAAGCATATTTTGTTTTTTCAATTTATTGTGTATATTTATTACTATACAATCAAAGTGTATTGAGTTGGCTCATCAATTTATTATAGTACAATCAAAGTGTTCACCTATTTAACTAAGCATTACTATAAAGATAGTTAGTGAAAATCAAAGTGTCAATCTATATAATTGGACAAACAAACCAATTAAGCATCTAAACATCCATACATTATTTAACAACATTCTAGTTTTTTAAAAAATCAAATTGTCAACCTACATAAATAGAAGTTGTCAAACTCACACTTAAAAAACTTTAATATTTTCCAACCCAACTAATGATGAGTCAAGTTAGCATGAGTCAGGTTAGCAGATGAATTTGAATCCATTTTGACACTTTAATGTACTAAATATAGTGTAACAAAATAAAAACATGAAAATTATGAATGTAGTTGGTAGATATGTTATGCAATAGATGACAACAACTATCCGAAGCTAATATTGAAAGAGGTGGAGAATAAGTAATTCATTATATTTTATCAATTCATTAGTAAGTAAAAGTTTTGCAACTTATGTTGGTGTTTTTCATGAATACATATTAACCTTACAAGAGTCATGTAGACAAAATATTTTATCTAATTTTATCGCACTTTGGATAATTGACATATTTGAATAATATTTACACTTTATAGTTGATTAATTTAACTTATTTAAAATAGTTTATTTTAAAAGTTTTATTGATAATTTTAATGTTAAAGTATAATTATTGGCACAAACCTACAATACTTTCTTGTATAACCTAAATGTCTTTTTTTGAAAAAAGGAAACAATGATGGAGGTATTTCAAGAACTTTTATTTTAGTTTAGATAAAATGTCCAATTATTCAGTTTAAAATTTTGATCAATATGCCATATAAATTTTTTAGAATCAATAATAGCTAAAGTATTTGAAATTTAATGATAAATTTAGATTCTAATTTATTAATTAATTATAATTTTTTTGTTAATGATAGAGACTATTTTAAATATCAATAATTTTTAATTTATAAAATATTGTTTAACTTAGTTAATATAATAACTAATTATCTTTTATCACTAAACTAAGTTGCTACTTATAGAGTATTTTGAACTTGATCCAAGTGATGTAAATGAATTATTTGTGTCCTAATCTGTCTCTGCTACCAAGGAAAATTAGTGGAAGTGTACATGATCGATCATTATAGAGAATATCTTATTGTAGTCATTACTATGCTTCTAGTTATTAACGTGTCTTAGAGCTTGTTTAAACTATACATGTTTTTCTTTAATATGCACACCTTTTTTATTTCTTTTTTCTGAGAAGCCTTCAAGTTGATGCATGTAAATCTTCTTATCTAAATCTCCACGAAAAAATGTAATCTTGATTGGTCAACAATATATATCAAGTATTTTTCTAGTAGGCATATGAGGCAGAGAATACCTTCTTAAAAATAAGAGTTAGGGTATAAGGCTTTGATGTGTCAAGTTGTTAATCATTATTATTTTCAATTGATTCATTGAGTTAGGGGACATCTTCCACCTTTACACATACACACTACACCACTTCATTCTAAGTTGCTAATGTATGTGTTTTCTTTGTCCTTGTACATCACTCTTTCATTGAATATCACATCTCTATTAGGAATCATCTTTTTGTTTTCATTATTCCATTGGTTGTAACCAAACTCATTCTCATCATAACCAATGAAAGTGCATACCTTTGATTTGGGATGAAATTTTTTTCTACCTTGGTCACTATTATGCAATTTTGTCTCATCCTCTACCAAGGCTTTCCAAAATATTGATTATAACAATAAATTTAGTTTTCTAATTGTAAAACGTTTAAGTGCTCAAATGTATCAACAAACTCATTTCATTCTTTTTGTTAATGATTCTAAAAACAAAATACTTTTGTGGGTTATAATTATCATTTGTTTTTCTCAAATAATATTAGAAGGTTTTGGTATTGTCGTGGAGATTCTATTTTCTTTACAATTATTTAGCTATTCCTTTATGGGATTAGAAATTGTAAAATCTTATAAACATTTGTAATCAATTCATTTGATTTTTTCCTTTTTCGAAGATCAACTAATATATTTAAATCATAAATCAGATATACGAATACCATATCCTACCCATCTGGAAGATACTTATGTTTCAAAAAGTATATCCATACATTTTTATAATGATCACCAATAAAAGCCACAAATTATTGCTTCCACAAATGACATTTTTTTGTAGTTTTGTAAGAAGTGTCATTCTTTTTACTAAACATTTGTCATTACATCCTTTAAAATCTTCTAATGCTCTCCATGTTGCGTAGCATCGGTCAATTGGCCTATTGAAATTAAGTTTTTTGTCAAATCAAGAATATGTCTAACATTTTTAAACTCACATACAAAGTCCATTTAACTTAATCTCCCCTACACTTTTACCAACAATCTCACAATATTTCTCATTATATCAAAGTAAACATTGTCAAGGATTCTAGGAATATAATTCTCAAAGAATTCTTTATATGAAGTGCCATAAATGGATGCTCTAAATCCTAACACATAAGACTCTTCTTTTTCTCTTCCCAAGGTATAAGCAACATCTTCCCATGCCTTCTCTAGATTCTTTGTTGCATTCTTCCACTATTTTTTTTTTGCCTAAATTTTTCACAATTAAAATACTCAATTAGTTGTGGGAACTACAATTATTCTTGGACATATACCTCATTCATGTATTTACCACATCCATTTCCTCTAGTTAAATTTTCTCACTCTATGAAAAAATTGAAGAGTTTGGAGATTCAACTAGTTTTCTCTATTAAATCATTTCACTAAGGATTAGACCATGCATATCATTGAATCTCAATTTGATGCTTCTTGATTAGCTACTTTTAGTTGTGACAATATCATTTCAACTTTCAGTTAGAGAAGATAAAAGTATCAATGATTGCACTTCTTTATGAAATTTAATTCCAACTAAACTCACTGATAGACTATATTGAGTTCATTAAGATGTGGCACTACCAATGCATCTTCTATGTCCGCAAATTACATAATTACCTCATCAAATGAACTTTATTTAAGGCTAATGATTTTTCATACACATTACTCAAAGTCTCTACAAGAACCATTGTGGTTTTTTTGTTTGCAATATTAATTGCAACATTGCAAGATAACATGACTCAGATGATTTTGAGGTCAAGAAGATCCCAATATTCATCCTTTAATCCCTCTTATTTGTTCCTAAGGAGAGGTTAATACAAATTTTTGTTAAATAGATAATATTTTATTTTACATCTCCCAAAAGTAAAATTTTGTACCATTAAACTTCTCAATTTTAACCTTTATTTCCTATACAACCATTTCTCTCACTCAAATTTGTCCTTATAAATTTTTTAGAATTAGTAAAAATTAACACCAAAGCTAATATACTAGTTAATGAGAAATTATGAAAAAAATCTTATAATTAGATTTATAACATATAAAATAAATATTGAACAATTGCACACAAAATTGATAGTGGATTTAAGTTAACTATGCATATGTACCATGTTGATGTAGATATATTATTGGTAAAGGAGAAACAAAATATATATACAAACATTCAACTCACAATCTAGTTACACTTACGAAATATAAATAATATTTTTCTCCTCAAGAATTTTCACTCTCTCACATTGTTTTCTTTTCTTGTTTAATTATTTATTTAATGTAGTTATAACATGATATTATTTATACATACACATGCAGAGCTTATAATCCTTGCATTTTATTTTCCTATTTTTAAGTATTTCTCAAATATATTTGTTTTCTTATTTTGCCTCAACAAAGGAACAAATTCGTCCATTAAATTTTGCTTTGCATGATGTCCAACAATCTCCCACTTAAAGACTAATTTCAATTTGCATTTACACTCCATAATGCAAGAAGCCTTCACATGTTTTCCATTCTAGTAGGCTAGTGAAGTACAACACAAGTTCAATTTCTTAATGGTTACTTCATTTGTCAACATAGTTATTGGATTCTTGTTTATATTATCACCTCATCTTGAACCAAAGATTTGGTAGAGTGATAAAGGATATTGGGGTCTTCTTGACAGGCAAGCCCTCAAAGCTATTTGTTTGACATTATGGAACTCTATCCCGTTTGCATGGAAAATTCATAAGCTATATAAATGGAGTTCATTTGCTATGGTGGTTGTTTAGTTTGCAAAAAATAAGAAGGGCATCAACACAACATCACAATGAACTCAATATAGTCACAAATCGATTGAGATTTATTGGAATTGAATTCGATGAAGAAATATGAGCATTGATACTTTTTGTCTTTTTTATTGAAAGAATGGAATGTTGTTGTCACATGTGTGAATAGTTCATAAAAAGTAATAAATTGAAATTTGATGATGTTCGTAATATGATTCTTAATAAAGAGATTCAACAAAAAGAGCGAAGTGAGAAAGTTAAGTGAATCAATCAACCTCTTCATTTTTTAATACAAAACCAAGAGGGAGAAAATCGATTACGATATAATAGGAGCGTCGTATAAAAAGACCACAAGAGTTCCAAATATAAGAATTATCAAAGTTCCCATAAAGACCATCAAGTGTTTTAGAATTATGGAAAGATTAGACATTACAAAAATCAGTGCAAGATTTCATCAAAGAATAAAAAGGGAAAGTCGAGACAAATCTTAAATCCACCTTAGAAGGTTATAATGTGTCAATATGCTCTTTAGAAAGCAAGGAAGAATCTTGGATGTTAGATTCAAGAGCATCTCTTCATGCTACTTCTCAAAAATAATTCTTTGAGAATTATGTCCTTGGTAATCTTGGAAAATTTTCCTTGATAATGGACAATATTTTCATATTGTTGGGAAAGGTGTTGCGAAGATTAAGTTGAACGAGTCAATTTGGGAATTGAAAAATATCAAACACATATAATTTGGCGAAGAACTAATGGTTACACAACAGTCCTCCACGACTATCATAGGAAGATTTCAAAGGGTGTAATGACAATTGTTTTAAGGTAAAAAGTGTAGTACTCTTTACAAGACTATAAGAGCATGTTATTTTATTGTAGTTTCAACAAATGAAAATCTCAATTATGATACCAAAGGTTAGTCAATATAATGAGAAATGAATGAAGATTATGCACTCAAAGGATAAATTATTGAGCCTTCGATTAATAGAAATTGACATTTGTGAATACTGTAAGTTAAAAAGTATAAACGAGTTAGCTTTCAAATAAGTGGATGCACCCCAAAGAAAGAGAAACTTGTTTGACATTTGTGAATACTATATAAGTTAGAAACTATAAACAAGTTAGCTTTCAAATAAGTGGAAGCACCCCAAAGAAAGAGAAACTTGTTTGACATTTGTGAATACTATATAAGTTAGAAAGTATAAACAAGTTAGCTTTCAAATAAGTGGAAGCACCCCCAAAGAAAGAGAAACTTGTGCTTGCTCCCTTTGAGGTTCAGCAACTACCTCATCCATTGGTTGGAAGCAAAATGTCGATACTTTTATTGCTAATCATTCTAAGAAAGTATGGATGTGCTTTCCGAAACATAAGTATGAAGTATTTGAAGCTTTCAAGATTTGGAAAGTCACGGTAGAAAATGAGGTAGGATTGAAGAACAAAATTCTTATAACTAACAATAATGATGAATACAAAGACAATATATTCATGCTTACCAAATAACTCTAAAAAAAGTATTTAATGCAACACCTTAGTTATCAATTGAGGTTCACTAATACCATTAGAGCACAAAATGGCAAAAGGTGTATGGAATGGAAAATAGGTTTTTGGTTGCGTAGCATATGTGCATAATAGTGGAAGAATAAACTTGATCCTAAATTGAAGAAGTTCACTTTCATTGGTTATGGTGAGAATGATTGTGGCTACCGCCTACAGGATAATGAAATAAAAAAATGATTCATAGTAGACATCCATTTTAGCAAAAGAGTCGTGTACAAGGACACAAATATCACATATATTAGCAACTTAGAGCAAAGTTCCTAGTGTATATAAATGTGGATGGTGTCCCAAAAACTCTTATAATTGATGCTCCTCACCTAGAGGAATTAATTGAAAATAACAATGACAAACAACATGACATGTGATAGCCTTCTACTCCAACTCCTATTTTGAAAAGATCTCATATTCCCTAGAGGAAATACCTGAATTATATACTTTTAATTGGTGAATGAAAGCCTGATATCTATGTGGAAGCATGTCAAACTTCATATGCTAGTGAGTAGGATTTGCCATGAAAGATGATATGAAGTCTTTAATATCTAATAATACATGGAAACAAATAGAGCTAACTATTGAGAAAAAGGCATTTCACGGCAATTTAGTGTAGTGTATTGTGTGAAGGAAGATCATGATGGCCCTAATAGATACAAGTATGACTAGTTGTCAAAGGATTTCAAGAAAAAAGGAAGAAGTTGACTACACATAAATCTTTGGTCAAGTTGTAAAGTTCAACGCTATCAAGTCAATCTTAAGTATCATTACCTAGTGAAAGGCTCTTAACTTGAGCAACTGGACATAAAACCCTTGATTTTTTTCCTCAGAACTTATGAGGAGATTTGCATGCATGAACCTGGAGGTAAGAAGGCAAAATAATATATGTATATTACAGAAAAGTTTGTGTGGTTTCACTACTAGAAACTTTCATAAAACATGGAATTTTTCTTGCAAATTTGCTAAATAAATTTGCATGAAAAAACTTTTTTCTACCATTTTTTTCTAAGAATTTTAATTGGTATGTAATTCCTTCATGGGTAATTATTTTCTACAAAATTATAAAATTTGCAAGTATTTCCTACAAAATTTGTTGTGAAAAGTGTTTTATACAAAATATTTTGCAAGAAAATTGGTAGCAATTTCTTGCAAATTTTTTTTCACAACAAAATTTGTAAGTATGTCTTACCAAAAAATTTTTAAAACAAAATTGGCATGAAATATGAGTTTTTTTAGTAGTGTTTGAAACAAGCTCTAAGACAAATGATATAAGAAGTTTGAAAGCTTCATGCATAGAAAGGGATTTTAGAAGTTCAATGCCAACCACTACCGTTACTTTAAGAGATATAAGTCTATTTATATGATTTTGTTACTTTATGTTGATGATATGATAGTAGCCAATTTAGATATGGACAAGATCAAAAGTTTGAAGCAACAATTGTCGAAAGAGTTTGATATGAAGGACTTGATTCCAACAAAAAAGATCCTTTGACTGCAAATCATGAGACATAAGCAAGAGGCATGTTATATCTTAGGTAGATTACATAAACCATGTTTCACAAAGATTCAACATGCATAACACCAAATCGATTAGAACACCTTTGGCCAATCATTTTCTCTTATTCAAGGATTAGTCCCTTTAGACAGAAGAGGAAAAAGAAATCGTGGCTAAAATTTCATATTCTTCAACAATTGAAAGTCTGATGTACATAATGGTCTATATGAGACCAAGAATTAGTCACGTAATGGGATTTGTTAGCCTATTTATGTCAAATCCAAGTAAAGCTTATAGGAAAGTAGTTAAATGAAATTTGAGGTATCTACAAGGCATTACAGGAAAGAATTTGTGATTTAGTAAAGGGGAATTAAAAGTACCTTTGGAAATGCAAACTTTGAGGGTGAAGTTGATCATCAAATAAGTATCATTGGTTACATTTTTGTTGCTAATACTATAAATGTTAGTTTGATATCCCATGTATATATAAGATTGTCGCTTTATTCATTACAAAGTTGAGTCTGTAGCAATGAAATGAGTCAGTAAAGAATTTATATGGTTTCAACATTTGTTATAAGTTGAGATTCATCTAGAAGAGTGTTTTCCATAAAAACTCATCTTTAGTTCATGAGATTTTTTCTAATGGGATGCTATATATCGAGAAAGATTTAAGAAGTAAGAATCTAAGAGACATATTTATAAAGGTAGTAATCATAGATAAATTAAAGTTGTAATCAACTTCAATATACAAGAGAATGATGTTGCATTTGTTAAGATCTGAAGACAAATTGAAATTAGAGTTGGAGATTGTTGTACTTGGTAATGTAAAGCAAAATTTCATGGAAGTATTTCTAAGCTAAAGAAAAAAAAAACAATAAATTATAGAAAAGTGTAAAAATAAAAAGGAAAAAAAATGGAAGGATTAGAAACTTTGCATGTATAAATAACATATGTTATAATTATGCAAATAATATTCTAACTTCGAAGAAAAGGAAAGAGAGAAAATAAGAATTAAAAATAATATTTTATTTTCTGATTTATTTGGATTGTAAGTTTAATATTTTTAAACACTTTCATTTTTTGTTTTTTCTTTATCAATAATATATCTTCAACAACTAAAAGATGTAAACATAATTTACTTAATTTTAATATCAATTTTGTATGTAATTATTCTGTATTTATTTTATTTTTTGTAAAGGCAAATATCCAAACAAGCCTAACGTCCAATTTATAATTTAAATTAACTAAAAGTAAATCTAATTTAGTATTGAAACTTACACTTGTAATTAGCATCAAAGCAATCCACATTTACAATTAAAATAGGTTGAAAAAATACCTATTTGACTTTTGACTTTCTCAATTTGAAATAATAGGTTGAAAAAATAGGTTGAAGATCAATTTGAAAGTCTGATGTCGGTAAACTATCAAATCCCCACGATAGAACTTATTTGACTTTCTCCTTTGTATTTCAGCTTATGCTGCTTTGAACACTTCAAAATACTCCGTAGATAATTTTACTCTCCCCTTCTTAGGCATTCTTAGCCCTTGTTTATATTATTAATGATTATTGATGTATCGTTCTTTTTCATTCCACACCCAAAGAAATCAAATAGATAAAGTAAGTTTTAAAGATTTACCCTTGTGGACTTTAACTTTGGATTTGTTGCCTCCATCATCCTTCTTTTGTTCAAATTCTACAACGATTGAGCAAAACCTAGTGTTTAAAATTAACAACAAAGTTAAATAATACAATGTACATAACTTAATGTGAAAGTTAAAAAATGGAGAAAATAGGTGAAAAACTTAGAAAAAAAGAGTTAAAGGAAAAAGCAAAATGAAATAAATACTATTTTCAAAAGATTGAAAAGAATCCTACAGACTGTCTTGTGACTCTAACCATTCTCCTAATATGAAAAAGCAAACTAAACTGTCTCAAATGATATTATAATTAAATAATTTTTTATCATAATTGAAGCAACAATAACCTTTTCTTAATAATTTATGGATTAATCATATTGAGAAATTATGTTGTTGGAAATTCTGAACGCATGATGAATAATCCAATTTCAATCTTATTTCTTTTATATATTCAAAATGGCATCACCAAGAATAGATTATCAAATCACTTTACTAAACCACCACAAAGAAAAAAAAACATATCAATTAGCTTTACCCTATAAACATTGTAAACACTTCATGGACACTCGAATAAAACTCACAAAGAAACATCAAAGATATTCCAAAGAAGCTAGTTTTAAATTATGATTGTTCTTAATTACTTGTAGTGGTGGTATAAAGTGGTTTCTTGTTTGAATCTTGAACTCTTCCAATTGTTCTGTTTCTAAATTGGGTTTCTCAGTTATGAGAAAGCATAGATATAGAAAGGAAATTTTGTTGCTTATCAGAAAATTTCTCCGGAAATGAAGAAACTCCAGCAGTGTAACGGCCTCCATTCCGTTTGAGCTAGTCATCAGCCACTTCAAGCGGGGTTAAAAACCTTTCTAAATTGCCACATCACATCTTTGTTAAGTTTGGTAATGGAAGTTATTAAATAAAGGAGATATAGGAAAATGATTGTTTGACAAAGTAAATTTGACAATTTTTTTGACAAACTGACGTGGCTTTAATTAATTGAATTTTTTAACTCAAAAAATATTGCATGCACGTGTGAGAGAGAAATGTGAAGGACAACATTTGAATTGGTTTGGTTGCACTACACTGTGGTTCTCCTTCACAAAATCAACAGAAGCTCCAGTGCATGATTCAAGCCTCTGGTGCTTTACCAAAATCTCATTCTCGGTGCAGATTGGAATTCTTCAATCCCACCTACGCGAAAGCCTTTCTTCCCCACGTTGGTTCACGAAATTGTAGTAGAACGTTCCTCACGGTGGTTGATGGAAAACCCTTCATCGATGGAGAACACAAAATCCATTTCTCGCAGCTGATTCAACTCACGAAAGTTGTTCATCGCACGATAGTCTTTCTTCCCGACATTGCTTCACCAATTTGCAGGTTGGGTTTTTCGATTGGAAATCAATTTGGGATTTAGGGTTTCGATTGAAAACCATAGCTTTTTCGATTTGAAAGCATTTTGGGGGTTAGGGTTTTGATTGTGAACCATTCCAGCATGGGTTGTTTTAAAAATGAAAACCCTTATGGGAATTTCTGTTTGAGCGTTTGGGAAAAGTGTCGTAATTATTAAAAATTGATTGAGTGAAGTTTATTTTTAGTTACGTTTGTTTTCATGTATGAATGTTTTCACGTAGTACCATGTTTGCTTAATGTATTAATATTTAGCATTTCAACTTCTAATTAAATGGCAAACATTAAGTAGTTATATGGCAAACTCAGTTAGTTATATTGAACAACATGTTTGCCACAGTCATGTCGAAATTGTATTGGAACTCCTTTGGTGCAAGGCAAAATGCACACTTTCCCTATCCAAACATGACATGATATTGGATCTACTAAGGTTTCGGTGGCAGACAATTACAAATTAAGTGGCAGACGCAGTAGTAATTTTTTGACAAAACTTTCCCACTGCACTAATGAATTCGTTTTGAAATGAATTCCACCATCGCAACAACTGCACATTTGTTTTTGTTATTTCAGTGCATAATTGGGTCTATGCATGGTGTGGACTGGAAATAAATCACTGGATTTTGTTTTGTCTTATCACTTTATGTCATGCTCATAATCTTCAAAAATAAGTTGCTCAAAAAAATGATGTTTTAATGGCAATCACCAACAACGTATATGGCAAACACAGTAACGGCTTTTGCACATGTTTTCATGGACCAGTGACAACTTTATTTGCATTTTCATTTCACCAACCTTTATTATTAAAACATCATTATAACTTTTTTTGTGTCACCAAGATATGACAAGCACATAAGATTCCAAAATAAATTGTTCAAACTAAAGTTGCAGGTATAAATGGCAATGACTAACTATCTATATATCACACGCAGTAAAGGCTTTTGCACAACAAGTTTTCACAGAGAGGTGGCAACTTCATTTGCATTTCCTTTTCACCAATCTTTATTTTTGGAAAATCACTACAACTTTTTTTTTGTGACCAAGATATGGCAAGCACATAAGGTTCCAAAATAATTTTCTGAAACCAAGGCTGTAGGTTTAAATGGCAATCACCAACAACGTATATGACAAATGTAGTAACGGCTTTTGCACAACATGTTTCCATGGACCGGTGGCAACTTTATTTGCATTTCCATTTCACCAACCTTTATTATTAAAAAATTATTATAACTTTCTTTATGTTACCAAGATATGATAAGCACATAAGATTCCAAAATAAATTGCTCAAACTAAGGTTACAAGTATAAATGGCAATGACTAACTATCTATATGGCAAACGCAGTAAAGGCTTTTGCACAACAAGTTTTCATGGAGAGGTGGCAACTTCATTTGCATTTCCTTTTCACCAATCTTTATTATTAGAAAATCACTACAGCTTTTTTTTTGTGACCAAGATATAGCAAGCACATAAGGTTCCAAAATAATTTGCTGAAACCAAGGTTGCAGGTCTAAATCAATCACCAACAATGTATATGGCAAACACAGTAACGGCTTTTGCACAACATGTTTCCATGGACCAGTGGCTACTTCATTTGCATTTCCTTTTCACCAATCTTTCTTATTAAAAAATCACTACAACTTTTTTTATGTCATCAAGATATGGCAAACACATAAGATTCAAAAATAAATTGCTCAAACTAAGGCTGCAAGTACAAAATGGCAATCACTAACTATCTATATGGCAAATACAGTAAAGGCTTTTGCACAACAAGTTTTCATAGAGAGGTGGCAATTTCATTTGCATTTCCTTTCCACCAATCTTTATTATTAGAAAATCACTACAACTTTTTTTTGTGACCAAGATATAGCAAGCACATAAAGTTCCAAAATAAATTGCTCAAACTAAGGCTGCAGGTTTAAATGGCAATCACTAACTATCTATATGGCAAACTCAATAAAGGCTTTTGCACAACAAGTTATCACGGAGAGGTGACAACTTCATTTGCATTTCCTTTTCACCAATCTTTCTTATTAAAAAATCACTACAACTTATTTGGTGTCACCAAGATATGGCAAGCATATAAAGTTCCAAAATAAATTGCTCAAACTAAGGCTGCAGGTTTAAATGGTAATCACTAACTATCTATATGGCAAACACAGTAACGGCTTTTGCACAACATGTTTCCATGGACCGGTGGCAACTTCATTTGCATTTCCTTTTCACCAATCTTTCTTATTAAAAAATCACTACAACTTTTTTTATGTCATCAAGATATGGCAAACACATAAGATTCAAAAATAAATTGCTCAAACTAAAGCTACAAGTACAAAATGGCAATCACTAACTATCTATATGGCAAATACAGTAAAGGTTTTTGCACAACAAGTTTTCACAGAGAGGTGGCAATTTCATTTGCATTTCCTTTCCACCAATCTTTATTATTAGAAAATCACTACAACTTTTTTTTGTGACCAAGATATGGCAAGCACATAAAGTTCCAAAATAAATTGCTCAAACTAAGGCTGCAGGTTTAAATGGCAATCACTAACTATTTATATGGCAAACGCAATAAAGGCTTTTGCACAACAAGTTATCACGGAGAGGTGACAACTTCATTTGCATTTCTTTTTCACCAATCTTTCTTATTAAAAAATCACTACAACTTATTTGGTGTCACCAAGATATGGCAAGCATATAAAGTTCCAATATAAATTGATCAAACTAAGGCTGCAGGTTTAAATGGTAATCACTAACTATCTATATGGCAAACGCAGTAACGGCTTTTGCACAACATGTTTCCATGGACCGGTGGTAACTTTATTTGCATTTCCATTTCACCAACCTTTATTATTAAAAAATCACTATAACTTTTTTTGTGTCACCAAGATATGGCATGCACATAAAGTTTCAAAATAATTTGCTTAGACTAAGGCTACAGCTTTAAATGGCAATCACCAACTACTTAAATGGCAAACGCAAACAGAGCTTTTGCCAAACTAGTTTCCATGTAGAGGTGCCCATTTAAATTGGAACTAAATTTAACCAGGGCTACATGTCGAACTTTCTTATCCAAAAATTAGTACATAATTTGCGTCCCTGGGTATGTCCTTTACCCATTTTGCGAAAATAATTTGAAATAGTTGATGGAGATTTCAGTGGTAAACATTGACAACTTAAATGGCAAATACAGTAGGTGTATGTGTTTTTGGACAAATACAGATGTACATATTTGTGACACATCAAACCTGATAAATGACACTAATTTGGTAAACACATAGTAATTGTCTTATACATAGTAAGTACTTCAACATAATATTGTAGTAAAAAGTCTAATTGATGACTCATAACAAGGTTTTGCGATGTCATAATAACATAAATACATCAACCATTTTCTCTCTAGAAATTTGAAAAAAAAAGACACACATCTATTTACGAAACTTTCGTCTCTGATATGTGGCAAATGGAGTTCGAATTCTTGCACTCTTCAAACGTAATCGTGGTTGATGCTTCATTCGATCATACATATTGCTTTCTTCATAATCATTTGTGTCTTCATTATCAAACTCTGCTGCTTTTTCAACTTCCTCATCATGATCCATATCTTGACCAAAAACAGAAAAACTGGGTTCACCACTGCAACAACCAATGTCATTCGCAACATCATCGCCAATTATGTCATCAACATACTCACGACTTTCAAGCACCTACCTCATCATACTCCAAAGGTCTCTTCCTAATACTCCAAAGCACAATTCTTTCACAAATTAAAGATGAATCACATTCTAATTAGAGGTTCCAAAACCCTACAGTTAAAACACATGTTGTAATGCATAAATAATTCTTATAAACGGAACATAAATTAAATTTTGCACTTCCAGAAATACTAAAAATGTACCTACCTAGATAAAACAGTTTTTATATACCAACAAAATATGACGCATATAAGTGCTGCACATTTCTAAAATTTGTAAATCAACATTAAAAAGAGAACCAAGTTTAACCAAATAATTAGCACATTAGAATGTGCTTGGAAATAGAGTTCCAATCTAAATTCTTAAATGGTGTTAACTAGGTGCATGTTATTCACCATTGACACTAGTAGCGAAGTGATAGGAAATGAAATGCATTGGAAGTTTTCAAAAGTTCCAATATTCTTACAGAATTATAACTACAAAATTTAATCTCATTTTTGTCATAAAACATATGTAGCATATATGATTCGGGTTAAACTTTGATTCATAGGTTCAATCAATAAAATAATATGAAATGAATTACTAACATAAAAATTAACATGAGTTGAGAATAAAAAGAAACATCGTGACAATGTAAATATATAATAACAATTGTAACCAAATGAAAATGAAAAGATGAAGAATATGAGAAATGGAGAATATATCACTTAAACAAGGACCAAAGTATTAAACACCAAACTGTAACTATTTATGTGGCAAATGCAGTGCAACTTTTAGCATGCAAATAATATAAAGCTTCCAACTAATACAATTCATTCAACAAGTGTGTAAGACTAAGCCATCCAATCATACTTTCGTCAAACACCACAACACAACAAACCATTTCAAAACAAATACGACATTCACAAATTAAATCGTAAAGAACACAATTCAAAATAAACTTCACTCAATCAATTTTTGACAATTACGACACTTTTCCCAAACGCTTAAACGAAAATTCCCATAAGGGTTTTTATTTTTAAAACAACCCATGCTGCAATGGTTTACAATCAAAACCCTAACCCCTAAAATGCTTTCAAATCGAAAAAGCTATGGTTTCCAATCGAAACCCTAAACCCCAAATTGATTTCCAATCGAAAAACCCAACCTGCAAATTGGTGAAGCAACGTCGGGAAGAAAGACTATCGTGCGATGAATGACTTTCATGAGTTGAATCAGTTGCGAGAAATGGATTTCATGTTCTCCATCGATGAAAGGTTTTTCGTCAACCATCGTGAGGAATGTTCTACTGCAATTTCGTGAACCACCGTGGAGAAGAAAGGCTTTCGCGTAGGTGGGATTGAAGAATTTCAATTTGCACCGAGAATGAGATTTTGGTAAAGTACCAGAGTCTTGAATCATGCGCGGGAGCTTCTGTTGATTTCGTGAAGGAGAATCATCGTGCAGTGCAACCAAACCAATTCAAATGTTGTCCTTCACATTTCTCTCACACGTGCATGCAATATTTTTTGAGTAAAAAATTCAATTAATTAAAGCCACGTCAGTTTGTGAAAAAGTTTGTCAAATTTACTTTGTCAAACAATCATTTTCCAATTGACAATTCTTTTTAAGTGAAATCTTAATTACTTTTTTATTTAATAATAATAATAACAGAAAGTGTTAAAGATATAGTGTCTGATAGTGGTGCAAAATTGAACATTGAATAAAAGAGTACACAAAACTGAACATTGAATTTTCATATTACTGATGAAATTAAGACCCCAATGTAAGGGCTTACTGATAATCTAAGACTATCATATGCAGGAATTTTCAAAACAAATTAAACAAAGGGCCTTGGAAAAAAACATGGTAATTCTTCTTATAGTTCTGATTACAATAAATGGTGAAGAAATTCAAACTACTCACAGTTCAGAATATAAGTTCGTGTGATCTCTTAATCCCTATAGGTTCATCTGATCTCTTAATCCATATAAGTTCATCTGATCTCTTAATCCATTCCCATAACATTCATACTATTTGTGAGTTGGGAGAATGAAAGGCTACAATCCCCCTTCTATACACAGTGAATGTAGCTTCTCCCAAATTCCATTCTGTAAATAATGGCAGAATTGGTGGGTTCAGCTGTGCTGAAATTCTTGGTAATATTATCGAAAAGCAATGGTTCAAAAGATCAATGTTGCCATGGAGCACTGTACATGATACTTAAGGCTTGAAGCTAAGTAATTTTGCAATCAACAGATAAATATGATTTTCATATTTATTGAGATGCAGAGAATTTTAACCTGCCAACTGAATCCAACTACTACCAGGTTGCTTAGTAATACTCCCTTCTACCATTTTGTTTCTCAACTCTACGCAATTTTTCCACATTGATGCTGATGCGTAAATGTTAGATAGTAGAACATAGGTTGAGGGTTCATTCAGTTCTAGATCAGCAAGGATGTTTGATATTCTTTTAGCTATTTCAGCATTCTCATGTTTAGTGCAAGCACCTAGGAATGTCTTCCACAAAAGAGATTTTGACTGAAATGGAGCTTCTTTTATCACAGCCTCTGCTTCTTCCAATTTTGCTGCCCGACCAAGAAGATCAACCATGCAGGCATAATGATTTATAGTTAATTCACTGTTGTATTTACTTCTCATGTACCTAAAATATTCACAACCTTCCTCCACCAGTCCAGCGTGACTACAAGCAGCTAAAACACCAGTGAAGGTGACACCATCAGGTTCCAACCCAGCTTCTTTAGCTCGGTTAAACAGGTCAATAGCTTCTCTACCAAACCCGTGATAAGCATAACCATATATCATAGCCGTCAAGGTTACTAAATTATGGTCACTGATAGTATTGAAAAACTTGCAGGCATCCTTGATGTTTCCACATTTACTATACATGTCAGTAATGGAAGAAGCCACATGAAAATCAACCTCGAGGCCAACTTTGATAACCCAGGAATGGAAACATTTGCCTATGTCCAATGCTGCTAAGCCAGCAGCAGCTGAAATACAGCTGGATAAGATAGACTCGTCAACCTGAAAAATGGGAACAGTTTGGAATTCTGCAAAATGCTTAAGTGCTTCTTCATGATAACCATTTTGAACCCATGCCGTTAACATGGCACTCCAAGAGATAAGATCTTTCTCTTTCATGGACAAGAAGACCTGTAAAGCGCTCAAAGTTTCATGTTTAAATACTGCATACAGATTAATCAGGGCACTTCCCACAAACGGATGATATTCAAATCCTACTTTCATGATATAGGATTGGACTTGTTTTCCTACATGTATTGCCTTTATTTCTGTGCAAGTCTGAATAACACTAACTAATGTGAACTGACTAGGTTTTGAATATAGAAGCATATCGCAGAAGATCCCCAGGGCTTCTACGAAGTGCCCTGATTCACCACATCCAGATATGATAGTAGTCCAGGAAAACTCATTTCGTATCGGCATGTTTTTGAAAACCAATTTTGCATCATTAATAGCTCTACATCTAATATACATCTCAAGAAGAGCATTTTCTAAGCCCAATCTACAGTCATCTTCAAAAGGAATTTTAATCACTAGAGAATGAAAAGACCGTCCGTCTTTAAGCATAAAAAGGTTCCCACAAGCTCGCAGAACATAACTGATTGAAGAACTGTTTTGTGCAATACCAACTTCCCTCATCCCACAAAACAGCTCTATAGCTTTTAAATCATATGAGTTGAAAATTAAAGTGTTCATCATGGCATTTACACATATTTCATTTTTATTGCAAACTTCAAGAAAACATCTATAAGCGTCAGACACCATCCCAAAATTTCCATACATGTTGATAAATGCACTGCCAAGATATGAATCCAACATGAAGCCAAGTTTGATGACACCACAGTGAATTTGACTACCAGAAAGCTGTGTCTCCAAATTTGAGCACAAACTGACAGCACTAGCGCAAGTAAATGGGTCTGGTTTGTTACCTCCAGAAAGAAAATCAACATATAATGCAAGTCCTTCCTTACATTTTCCGACTTGATTAAACCCAGCAAGTAAAGCACATACTGCCACGTTATCCTTTTCATCGAGAACTTGAAATATTTTACGAGCTTCATCTAATAATTGCAGTTTAACATAGCAGTCAATAAGAGTTCCACCCACGACAACATCGTTTTCAATCCCAATCTTCACAATCTGGCCATGAAGAGACCTTCCAAGTTCAACATCCAAAACATCGGCACAGAGTTTAACAATGGTTGTGTAAGTAAAGTGGTTCCGCGACACAGAAGAGTGCCCCATCTCATGAAACAGCTTTAGAGAACCCTCCACATCAGACACCTTCACATAAGCATTCAGCAAAGTATTCCACAGTGCCTCACACCTTTCACCATAACAAACCCCATCAAAAACCTTCCTCGAATTCTTAATATCCCCACAATCAGCATACATGTGAAGAATCAAAGCACTGCAAAACCTATGCGAATCAAAGCCACTTTTGATAACCAACCCATGAATGAGCTTTCCCATCACAGCATCACACATCTCCTTGCAAGCCTTGAGTGCCACAGAGAAACCAAATTCATTGGGGCGCACCCCAGATCGACACAAGCCACGAAACAAGCTCAGGCCCATTTCATGTTGCCCCGCGTGAACATAACAAGAGACCAAGCTTGTCCAAGAAACCAAACTCGGCTGAGGAATTTCATCAAACAACTTACGTGCATTATGAACTTCTCCAATATCTCCATAAAATCTGATCATATTGTTTTGTATAAAGACATCCATGAAGAGGGCACTTTTAACTACAAGAGAGTGAAGAATTCTGCCACAGTTTACGTCTTTGTGGTCCCTCAGGTGCTGCAAGAGGAAGACGCAGTCTTGGAAGCAAAATCCTCTATTTTTCTGGAATTCAAGCGATGCTTGCGAACGGAAATGTTGTGTTCTTGTCAACATTGGTTTGATGGTCCAATTTGAGAATTGGGTTCTGAAAAACAAATAAATCCCGGTGACAACATGCTTGGTTTGAGTGGAATTAGTAGGGGAAAAACAGGGAATAACCATTTTTGAGAACAGGCTTTGGATTGTTCACCTATCTTTCCAACTCCACATTTTTGTATCCTTTATTCAACAGGTTTTGATTTTGCCACTGAATCAACTGTAATGTGAAAGCGTGAAGACAAGGTGGTGAACAAAATCTCTTCCATTTCACGTCTTAAACGAATTCTTTCAAAAGGGAAGTTGGGAAACTTTTTCGTGAAAGAGTTCTGCCAGTGGGAAATTGGTCCACTAGTTAAACCATTGAAAGTGTTAGTTTCTCAAGGAAAGTGTCACTGTTTCGTTAATTCTATTTCTTTAATGGTTGCTCTGGAAACCCAACTTTAATGAAAATTTAAGGTCAACAAAAAGAATCCAAGTTTTTCCCTTAACGTAACCAGGGGATTGACTTGGGATCGAATCCGAAAAAATATACCTTGAACGAGTGTTGCTTTTTCAGTCATATTTGTTCTACACTACTATGATCACAAGAACAAGTATGAAATATTAAAATTCAGAACTATACCTTGAACGAGTGTTGATTAATCAAGACAGAAATATTAACAAGCCACACAAATCGTAAAAGTTGTAATTAACGAAAATTATAGCCTAAAACTAAATGAGATGCACAATTCAAAGAAACTATACTACAAAACTACAAAACACCTAATTTGCATTAAATCAATCTATAACATTCTATTTTAAACAGATAAATTAAATAAAAACCGCAATAAGATGGTGTATACTCAACTGAAATTATTTTCCTTTGTGTTTCTTTAAACATTTTCATCCAATTACAAAATATTATTTTTTAGATTCAATTTATTAAAGTTGTAATTTTATCTCAATTGAATGAAATGAGAATAGAAGAACCCGACTGTGAACCAGATCTTTCTACGCCGGTTATCTTACACCTAATATTAAAAGTTTTCTTTTTTTATGCCTATGCATGAACCTACCATGGAGTAAAAACTTTCTGCGTCAAATGTATCTATAACGAGTCTGGAATCACCATATATCTCTTCACTAGTGCCAATTATGTATTTAGTTACTTAGTTTTTTTTTTTTTTTTCCCACTAATTGTTATGTGCAAGATCCTCAATCCTAGAGGTTCACTGAGTAGGTTTCAGATATATACTTCATGAGCTAAAGGTTCCAACAGTTGCAACTTCCACAGTTGATTTATCATTTCTTTTAGGTATAATTACTCATATGATATCCCAATTTTTTGGTTAAGTTTAATTTGGTTTCCATATTTTTTATTTGTTCAATTTAGTACCTCAATTATCTAAAAAGATTTAATTTGGTTCTCTCTATTAAGTTAGAGTTAATGTCCATACAAGACGTGTGTTAAGCCATGAAATTTTAAATTTTTTAAAATTTAATTTTTTTTCAAAAAATTTAAAATCGTGTTAGTTTATCATCGTGTTACGTGACAGCTTACAATCATGACACGTGATAGTGATAATAGTTGTTTTCAATTTAGTTTTCTATTTAAATTTTGGGTTCAATTTAGTACTCTAATTTTTTTAAAATGATCCAATTTCGTCCTTTTCAATTTGAGACCAAATTAGTAACTAAGTTTAATTATAACTTATATATACATGTTAATACAAGTGTAAAAAATTTCATGTGTAAAAAATTATAAAGGTAAAAAATGTAAAAAATAAAATAATTTAAGTATTTAGGTGGAATGATTTGATGTATATATTAGAAAAAGTGATTGTAACATGTATATGTAAGTTGTAATTAAACTTATTTACTAATTTGATCTCAAATTGGAGAGGATGAAATTAAATCATTTTAAAAATTTGGGTACTAAATTTAACCAAAAATTTAAATAGAGGACTAAATTGAAAAAAACTATTATCACTACCATGTGTCATGATTCTAAGCTGCCACGTGGCACGATGATAAACTGACACGTGGCAGATTTTAATTTTTTTTCAAACAAATTAATTTTTTTTTAAATTTAAAATTTCACAATTTGACATGTGTCCCACGTGTCCTGTAAAGACATAGTGTTAATTTTAACTTAACGAAAATGATCAAATTGAATCTTTTAGATAATTGAACAAACAAAAAATATGAGGACCAAATTGAACTTAATCAAAAAAATTGGAGTACCAAATCAGTAATTATCTTTTTTTTATTTAAATTCCCATCATCTAGTTTCAATTTTTGCTATTCTTGTCTTGGACATGTTTCTTCATCTAGGTTAAAATACTTCAATAGGTTAAATAACTTTTATTATTGTGGTTGTAAAGTTGCCAAATTTAGTTTGATTCAATTTTAATCAAAATAAATAAAACAATCAAATTAAACCACACTAACATTTTACAATTCGACACGGATCGTTTTCCTTATGGATATTTCGTGAATGACTTGGGCATTGATTTAGTGTGAACTCTATATAGGGTTTTTGACACTGATTTTAGATTTTAGGTCATAGTGCTGTGTTACAAGGATGTGCCATTGCGGACGAGGCATTTATTGGCATGGGTGCAACCTTCTTGATGGTTGGGAATGTATTTTAAAATAAAGATATCATTTATTTAAGATATTTCATTTTCTTTCTAATCATCATTATTAATAAAACACTTTAATTAATAATTATTTAAAGACAATAACAATTTTAAATAAAATATTTAATATAAACTTTTAATAAAATATAAATATTTGTAATTATATAAGTTAAAAGAACTAGACCAGAACTGTTGGATGAAATAACGCTGCTTCTGATTAAAAATTTATTCAGTAAAAATCAAAATGCTAAAAACTAAAAATTTCCGTTGCCGGGAATCGAACCCGGGTCTCCTGGGTGAAAGCCAGATATCCTAACCGCTGGACGACAACGGAATTGCTTGATAATAATAAGGGTAAATTTAAAGTTAAGATCACATTTCGCTTCAATACTCTAAAAGTGACTTGATAACATTTAATTAATAAATGCCACAATAGTATAATCCTACTTATTAGACATGGAAAAGATTCCACGTCAAAGTATAACAATGTCTTTTTCGTTTGTTTAACTAAACAAAATTATAATACTTTTATTATAAAATAAAATGTTGACTATGCATTTTTATTTCAGATTTAACAGATTTTTTCTGTAAATATTTCGTATTAACAATTTAAATTCATTATAGAAAAGGTTATAACTTTTTTTATGTAAGGATATGTCTATATAAATGGTTACAACTTTTTCCCTTCATGTTCTTTTATGTAAGAACTAGAATAACTCAATTGTCTTATTTAATTTTATTGATAAAAAAAAATCTATAAACATATTAGATTATGTTGTTTTTTAGATGTGTTTTATAAATATATTTTAATTTTCTCTCATAAAATGTTTACAATTTTAACTTTTTATATTCTGAAAAAACAGATTTAAAAAGCTTATAATTCTATGATTTCCTATTTTTTTTGAGAAAGTTCTGGATAAAAATTAGATGTGTAATGTTACTTCTTTTCTTTAATTTTAATATTTTGCAAGTATGTACAACAAATTATGAATATATTGACCACGTAAATGACATGTATACCACGTAAATGATTCAAGAGAGACATCTTTCATCTTTTGTTAGATTCATATTAAGTTTCATATTAAGTGTTTATCTCTTCTGGATTTCAAAAAATTTGTGACTTCTGCTTTTTATTCTCTCTTAAAAAAAATATTGAACTATTTCACAAACTAAAAAAATAAGTATGTTTCTATTGTGAACATTTGCGACGGTTGTGTTGAACGAACGTTAATTCAAAGCTACTGGCCTCAAATTCGCAATCTGTTTTGGAGTAATACAAGTTTGCTCCTTTATTTTAGTCTAAAGAAAACCATTTCAAATTTCGTCTAAACTTGATAACAAAATAAAAACGGATAATGTCATATACTACTTTGAATCTAAACTTATCAATCTACTTTGAAGCCAAGGAGGGGAAGTAAATTTGTCCCTAATTCAAACAAAAAATGTGAGCAACACTTTGTTTTTGAACGCTGATTTGACGAAATCATGCAAATATCTTCGGCCATTTATTGACATTTTTCTTATCAATCAATGCTCATTTTCTAATTTACACTATTTGCAGTGAAGTTTATAAAATGCACCTTATAGTACTCAAAATTGAAGTTACTGTAAATATCATTCACACTATGTATATGGTACTCAGAGAGAATGGCATTCAGATTGCATTTGAGTGCAGATTTTTCAAACAAAGTAAAATTATATATGTACCACATGCCCATTTCAACACCCTCATCAATTCATGATAAAAAGTTTTCAAGTGTTATAGCTATGATGAACCCAAAAGCAAGTCAATCAGAAAACAGTGTTTTAGCTAAATGAGAAACACTTTATTCATCCATTAAAGGTCTCCTCACACATCAGTCTGCACTCTGCATATTGCTTTCATGTTGAAAAGTTAACAAGAGTTATAGCTATGATGAACCAAAAGCAAGTCAATCAGAAAACAGTGTTTTTAGCTAAATGTGAAACACTTTATTCATCCATTAAAGGTCTCCTCACACAACAGTCTGCACTCTGCATATTGCTTTCATGTTGAAAGCTGATGTCTGGTATACATTTTCACATGGTTTGTTGTCCATCTTCAATGTCAAACAAGAACCATATCTCATTCACTCTATTATCATATTCAAAAGGGGCATTGTACTGTGCAACAGTGTAAACAGAGGTATGAGCAGCACTCTTGCTCTTCTCAACTGCAGCACCCCACTTGGTTCCAGCAATACTAGCCTTCAAGGCTGCAGCTTGCTCCCCAACATCATAATCTTTCACAAATCCACCAAACTGTCTAACTGCTACATACACAGTCTTCCATCTTTGAACCTGAAGGCCCTTTGCAGTGGGCGGGTTTGCTTGGTTCTCTTTCGGCACATAGAAGCTCACAACAAATGAGGACTCACAGAAAGGTCCATCACTGGGTGATACTTCAGAGATCACAGGTGCTGTCATCTCAATTTTCTGCTTGTAGTTGTTCTTTCCCTGAATATAATCAAATAGCCTGAGCAAACAAAAAGAGGGTTACTCAAATTTAATTAGCTCCTTGGATAGGACTATCCTCTGCCATAAGCACTCACTGAAAAAACCTTATGCAGTGTAGAAAAACTTATGATCAAATTCATGGTTTTAAATTGTTATCTGATATCATAATTGTGGCTTCAAATTTGCAATTTTAAAATCTCTGATGCAATCACAGCCTGTTATATGCAATTTTCCTGCAGTCCTGGTAACCCCTCATCAACAGCATTTTTGTTTTGCAATCACTGTAGTTAAGATTTTTGGCTTCCTAGTAGGAATTCAAGATATTCCCGGAAGCTTTAGTTCTTTAGGTTGACTCGGTTCAAGAGGTAGTCACACCCAAAACCATGAACTAGTTTACTGTATTCAACCAAATATGCAATAGCTAAGTTCAAATAAATCTAAAGCAGAACTATATTAACATAATACACAATGAACTAGATGTAATGTATTCAATCAAATATGCCATACTCAATTTTAAGGGTATCTTAGGATAAGTTTTTCTAAGTAAACACTTCTAGGATTGAAAAACAAGAAGATAAATGAAATGGAGTTCTCAATAAGCTAAAATTAGTTTACATATAAATTAATTTATATTATTTTTTTCAAATTTTTACTTTTAACTTACAAATTAATCTTAACGGATAAATTAATTTTTTTTCTCCCTTACAAGTTAAAATGGAAAAGTTTGTGCAACATGTTTTAAAATTTCAAAACACAAATCAATATAACAACTTCATTAAAACATTAATCAACATATAAACTTCATACGAGTTCATTGAACTAGAAACAATTACACCAATCAGTCATCATAAAAATCATAAAAAAAAAAAAAAATCAAAACACAACTCTAAACCCAAAACTTAAAAGAAAACAAGTTTGATTAAGTCTTCAATATATCCATCCACACAAGAATCTTCCAAATTCGTTTGCGAAGATGAATTACACTCAGTTCCTAATACGATATCAAAATCTATCAAAAACCTATAGTAACGATAAGCTAAGGCCATTACCCACAAATATGTAGTGTGATGACCTTAAACTCACTTTCACATACATAACATGATAATATTATTTATGTTGTGATACAAATGAAGATACAATTACCTGAAGAAGGCGGTTCTTGTGGCTTCAACAAGAGAAATGTCTTGAATGGGGGCGTTGGAAATCCAAACGGGTGAATTGTAGCGGCGGATTTCGTAGCCATTTCCGACTTGAATGAGATCATAGCTGGGACATTCTATGCGCTGGCATGTTGGGGGAAGTGCCCCTACATTCGGAAGAGAATCGGAACTTACACACACAAACCAAACTGAGAAGAGGCTCAAAAGCACTGAAACCTTGCATGCGATGGTAGTAGCAGCAGCAGCCATGGCGCAAGTTGCAGAACGCTAATGAGCAAAGGATAAAATGTGAAATTCTATGGCTAATATAAATCCACATATTTTTATGAAACCCTCTCTGTGACTATTAGAAGCCACACACAAAAAAAGAGCATCAATTTTCTTCTTATCCTTTTTTTTTTTTTTTTGGTTCATGTTTTAATTTCTTTTATAATTTAAGTTAAAATTTTATTTTTTTCACACCTTAATTAATTTTTTTTATAACATTTTTTGTCTTCTTACTAAAAATGAATTAAAAAATTTATAGATTTTAAAAAATCTGATAATTAAAGTTGTAGAAAAAAATTGTAAGTTTTGTTATGTCTCAGTTAATCCAAAAATTATGTTACAATTTTACTAAATTGATTTTTTTATAAGTAATTCACTGTAAGAATTGATTAATATATTTATCTGACGAATGTTCCACGTGCACCATGAATGTTCCACCATCACAAAAAAAGAAAAAAAGAATTGTTAGAATTGGGGAACTGAATTGTAGTCTACTTTTCCATTTTATTTTGTACAGAAATATTTTTAAAATGGATGGTTTAAAAAACAATCTATAAAAAAACTAATTGAAAAATTATATTATATGTTTAAGTAATTAAATTAAAATTAATTTAAATAATGAATAGCAGAGTATAATGTAAATTAATATTAATTGGTGTTATGAAAAATAATTTCTTAAAGAAAAAGATATAATCACTAATGATTGATATAAAATCTCATAAATAATAAAAATATAAATTTTTTATTACATTATAATGTATATTATAAATGTAAAATTTTTCAAATTTAAATTAATAGTTTTTTTATTATTAATTACAGTAACTAATATTAATTTTTGGCATAAGTTTTTGTTAATAAAAGTTTACGATTATTATTATTATAGGTATAAAACATTAAATACAGAGATACATAAATTTCTAACTAAAAGTATGGTAATTATATTTTGTAAGTTTAAGGGACATAAGTGGAAAACAAATGGAATTAGAATACAAAACTATAATCTGCTAACAATATGAAAACAAACTATAATTGATTTTATCCATTTATTTTCACTTAAATTCTTGACATGTGTTAATGTTTTTAAGTATTTTTTATAAAATCACCGCATTTTATCCTTTTTTACCTTTTTTTTTAATATTTTTTTATTTTATCTAGATATGTCAAAGTGGACTAGGTTTACCGAATCAACCCATAAAAAAAGGATGGATCAGGTTGGAGTTTACAACTTACCAACCCACTATAGTCCCGTCTATCTAGTCCATTAATTCCTTTCTTATAATTATTTTATATTTAAAATTTAAAATAATTAAAAAATAATAATTTTTTTATATTATACAAACAAATTTATATATGTACAAAAATTAAAAGAAAAAAAAATAAATAAAAATTAAAAGAAAAAAAAAGTGACGGGTCATCCTCCTCTGAAGCGGAGCGGGTTGTAGTATCCAACTTGTTTGCTAGTGGTGGACCAACTCGGTCCGACCCGTTTTTGGCAGACCAAGGGCGGGCCAAATCAAAACGGGTCAGGTTGTCCGTTTTGCCACCCCTAATTTTATCCATCGATCTTTTCCTAATATACAATGTTTGAGTTTTGTGTAATTTTATGTTTCTCGCTTATGCAATTGCGAAACATGTACATCGATTAGTTGTGTATTATTTGCATGGACATTGATTAAGTAAAATCGTATCAAAGGGTTATTTTCTTTGTTTAGGGTGGAGGGTGAATTTTACGTAATGACTTCTTCATTTTTTTATGATTCAATTTGTATCTAAATAATAATTGAGTGACAAATAAGTATGAGTTGTGTGCATTCTTGAAGCAATGATTTAAATCAGACATAGCATAATTAACACATTAAATTCAATCCACATTAAAGAAGACATTGTTCACAAAACATTGGTGGTGATAAGATACCATGAAAAAAAATTGTTGATTAATTTACCATGAAAAAAAATCAGTTTATATTATTGTGGAATTATGTATTATTAAATAGCACTACAACTTTTGATAAGACTCCTCTTAGTTGACATAAACCTTTGTTACGACTCTATGCTTGCCAACCATGCCTTTTTATAGTTGATTGTGTATTTCATACTTGATTTTAAGTGGGTTAAAATGGTAGACACTATTGAAATCAGAGTTGGTAACGTAATAATGATTGGAAGTAAAACAGAGAGAGTGTGAGGAACAAATATATGAGACTGAATGAGATATATTTCTATTATGAATTGAAGAGCAAAAAACGTATTTATACAAAAAAGTGTAATTTTTATAGTTAACAGATATAACAAAATCTATTTTTGGTTTGACTTCTTACAACATCCCCCCCTCAAACCAAACTAGATAAGTTTGCAACACCAATACTTTTCCTCAGAAACTTGAACCTAGCGTGCTTCAAGGCTTTCGTCAGAATATCAACAAATTGTACCTCTGACTTGCAATGCTCCACTATTAGCTTCTCATTTGATACTTATTCTCTAATAAAATGAAACCTCATTTCGATGTGCTTGCTTTTTCCGTGAGAGACAGGGTGTTTTGCCCAGTTTATGGCTGATTGATTGTCAACCAGTAACCTTAGCTTACACCTTTGATCTATTCCCAATTCTTTCAACAGAGAACACAGCTAGATTGCTTGGCAAGCAACTTCGGATGCTGCAATATATTCAGCTTCACATGATGAGAGTGCCACTACCGGTTCCTTGGTAGAGCTCCAAGAGATAGGTGCCTTTCCCAAGAAGAAAACAGAGCCAACAGTGCTCCTTCTATCAGTTTTGTCACCGCACCATTCTACATCTGAGTATCCAATCAACTATTCATTTCCTTTCGATAGAAGCACCCCAAAATGCTCAGTCTCGTGCAGATTCCTCATAATACGCTTCACGGCTAACAAATGTGAAACTTTGGGGACTTGCATGTATCTACTAACAACTCCAACACTGAAACTCAGATATGGGCGAGTGTTACACAGATATCTCAGGCTTCCTACAATGCTTCTATATACTGTAGAGTCTACCCCTTCTTCCTCAAGATTGTGCTCCAATTTCACACCAATTTCAGCAGGTGTGATTGCAGAATTGCTCTACTCCATACTGAACTTCTTCAATAGGTCACGAGCGTACTTTGTTTGGTGCATGACCACTCCAGAAGTTGTTTGTGTGAACTCAATACCAAGAAAATAGCTCAACTTTCCAAGGTCATTCATCTCAAACTCCTTCATCAACTCAGCTTTGCATGACTCGATGCACTCCTCATTGCTGCTTGTAATAAAGAGGTCATTCTGCTGACTTCAATCCTTTTCACATACACTTCATTTTCTTATATGCACTTCATGGATCCAATTCCCTCGAGAAACTTGTCAATTTGTTTGTTCCAAGCTCTTGGAGCTTCTTTTAACCCATATAAAGCCTTCTTTAGCTTATATACTTTGTGCTTATCATTCTCCTGTATGAAGCCAATGGGCTACTGAACATACACTTCTTCTTCTAAGGGGCCATTCAAAAACACAGATTTTACATCCAATTGATGCAAACTCCAGTCTTCGTTTGTTGTCAAGGCCACTACCAATCTGATAGTTTCAATTCTAGCAATTGGTGCATAGACCTCTCCACAGTCTATCCCAGCCTTTTGTAGAAAAACCTTTGGCCACGAGCCTGGCCTTATGCCTCACAATTTCACTAACAACATTTACCTTGACCTTATAGATCCATTTGAGAGCAATAAGCTTCTTATTTAGTGGTAGCTCTACCAACTCCTAGGTGTTGTTCCTCTTAATAAAGTCAATCTCCTCCTCCATAGCTCTCCACCAATGTCCATCCCTGGCTGTCTCCTCAAATGTGATCGGTTCTGATTCAGTAATTAGTGCAAAATTTACTAAATTCTCGTCAGATGTTACGATAGTATCATGAGTAACATCGTAGTCTCGAAGATATGACGAAAGTCGTGATCTTTGTCCTGATTTTCTCAAGGCCAAATTAGTTGTGTCTTGCTCTATTGAATCTTCTAAGACTATCTTCGATGTGTTGTTGGCTTTTGTGATTGCCACCTTCAGTCCCAACTAGATCACTCATCAATAAACACATCTCTGCTGGTGGACACGTGCTCTGAATTGGGGTCATACAGTTTGTAGCCACCTGTCTCATGGTAGCCAATCAACACTTAGGCTGTGTTCGCATGCATGTATTTACTGTTGCAACAAAAATAGAGGAATGGATCAGCGGTGATTTACGGTGTTCGCTTGCTATGATTTGAAGGCAGGTATGTGAGAGGATTTGAAGGATTCATGGATTTTGGCATCCCGCTTCTGAACCAAAGATTTGAAGGAGAGTGGTAATAAAAGACGTATTTACCCTCGTCATAAATGTTTCACGTGTTTTGCATGTACAGTGGAGGTTCAACTGCATTCAGAAAAAAGCAAAGATTCGTGAGAAAAACACAACAGATTCGTGAGATTCCTGACGGGATTCCTGACATGTTGTGACTATACAATCTGTGTTTGAATTTGTTTGACTGCAGCGACCATTAAATAGCAATTGAATAAGTTAGAAGGTTGGTGTGTGTGGTTGGTGCGGTGT
>Ga0214542_1001197_pt1 | contig 52526 bp, 24 predicted proteins | sample CNSS1metaG_FD_160096 | JGI IMG/M metagenome (GOLD analysis project Ga0214542, IMG submission 160096) | Root nodule microbial communities from cowpea collected in UCLA plant growth center, Los Angeles, California, USA - CNSS1 | ecosystem: Host-associated > Plants > Roots > Nodule | place: USA... | reverse complement strand
GGTATTTATTATGTTATAGATATTTAGAAGAAAAAATAATCTTTATTCATGAAGACAATTCGTAAAAGTTAGAAATATATAAATATCATAACTTGTTTCCTTGTAATTTTAAATACAGATTTTAATGTAGTTTAAATAATATAATTACATATTTATGTTTTCATGATATTAATTATAATGTCTTCACATGATTGTTTACTTTTATAGATTAAGGATTATCTCAAAGCAGTCTCTCTTTCTATATATATTAAGTTGATTATTGGAATAATCAATATAAAAAAATGTTCATTTAATTTATTACTATAACTAATAAAGATTGTTGTTACATTTTTTAAAATTTGAAAATTATTATTTAACTGAGGTACGTTTTACTTGCAATTTCGGTTCCGAATAGAAATCTATACATACAAGGAAATCAGATTTCAAAAAGGTTTACTTTTCAACTTCACCTCTTTTAACATTGATTTTGAGATGGATATCGAATACCTCCACGAATCATCACTAAAAGTGTTATATACTGTAGCTGCGTCAATGTATGACTTTCCTAATTTACATTTGGACAACTTAAGTACCGTTAATCATATAAGAAATTATAACTTTTGATCAGTTTTACTTGAAAAATATACTTCAATAATATATTTTATTTAATTATTAAATTAAAGAAAAATTACAACCCATTTTTTAATATTTATGTAGTAACAAACTAAAAATGAGAATGACAAATGCTTGGAGTGTTAATTGATTTTTTTTTTATTTACATGAAATTTAGTTAATCTTGTGCCATATATAAATATATAATTTATGAATCCGATTCGTATGTGTTGGAGAACAAAATGGCATTGCTAAGCCACTTTTTGTATGGATACAAGAAAGACGTGATAGGGAAGAATATCTTCTTCCTAAAGAAGCATAGGTACATATAAATAACAACCCACTTTTAAAATGGTTCAGGCAATTATCAACTTATATATTCCTTCTCAATTTGAGTTAAATCACTCTAATGTCATGCTACAATATTGTGTGTTTTTAAACCCTGCACATATCCTTATCTGATAAAGTTTACCAAACAAAGAAACTTCTTAACAATCGAACAAACACAACATATGTGTGTTGTGTATACGACCAATTTCAAATCGAAATTTTGTTCTCTTTATGTAGGTTCATACGCGTTTAATTAGTTATACCCTCCTTACCAATTTTTTTTTTTCTCAAGGATTAATAAGATTTAAACTCTTTAAAAAAAAACATTTAGGTATTTAGGTATCAGACAGAGTGAATAATCTCATACATATGAATGAGGAATCATGTGTATACGTAGGTATATATGTGGTGAATGCCACAGAATTCAAAAGTTGTTAGTTACGTGTGATTATGGTTTCTCTGGAAGGGTCTTGGAAAGTTAATTAATGTCTGCTGTTGATGACAGTTATACCTTGTTTTCAAGGTGATTCCTCAATCTGGTAATCTCCCAAACTATTCATCATCAAAATTGATGTTTTGATGTTTCTTATGTTAGGTTCCACCATTTGACTGTGATCCGATTTGTTTGGTCTCTCTCACGGAATAATTAATGTTACTTGTAATAATTTTTTTTTTTAATAATTTTTCTATTGAAAATTTCACTTTTGAATTGTGATTTGACTAATCTAATCTCTGTTACGAGACAATTATGTAATCCGCAACATTCGTAAGACAATTATGTAAACCGTAAGATCTTATTATTTGGAGAATGAGAAGCACATCGGCACCATCTTTTGACCAGATTAATTATAATAATGGTCGGTGGAAAGTGGATAAGAGATTAATCTTACAGTTTTCTGAGTTTTGGTGACACTCATATTCATTAGGTAGACTTTAATAGAAGAAGAAAAAAACTCAGAATCTATACCTACATATCGTCCTACAATGGTATACGTACTTTACTTTAATCTATGAATGAAGAAATTAATACTACACACGTGGAAGATGGAGTCAATTACTACTCTTCTGTGTGAACGGGTCAATTAATTATGAGGAGTCGAAGACTGTGTTGGAGATAACGTAGTTTACTGCACTATCATCACACAACATTCATTGTAAGATCACTGCTTACGTAATTTAGCGTTGGTATCATAAACTTATCCTTTTGCCATGAATGTTTAGTTCTTGAAAAATACGATGGATAATTAATTGTAGATAACCTATTGTCGGTAAATTTTAGTTCATCTAATTCGAAACCTTCTGTGCCTATAATTAAAGTATGTTGGTGACGGAAGCCCCGGAAAAATAATTGGAGGTTAGAGAAGAGGGTGAAAAATAATATTATCTTTCAACAAAGCGTGTAAATTATGGTTAGTAATCCCGTGAAGTTAAGTTTAGAAAGATTAAGCATGATGGAACAAGTGTTGTTCTCATGAAAAATGAGCATTGTCAAATTTAATGAAAATTCATGAAGTACGATGTAAATCAATTAATGTAAAATTGTTTCAACTCAATCAAGAATTGAACCTTCATTCTGGATAGCAGAATCGAAGTAGTGAATTTTTTAATATCTTCAACTACCATCTTGTCAAATCAATTTACATGACCACATCATGTATGGTTGACTCTATTAGATAAGCTCTCCCAATAATTATTAGATGACGAGAATTGCCCGAACTCACACCTCAACCACTTTAACTTGTCATGAACACCGAGTCAATTGTGGTGCCAACATCTACATCAAGGTCATAAATAGTTGGTCCATGAACTCTTGTTTTCATAGATCCTCTTGAATAGGTAGGACAAAGAGTTTCTATGAAATTTCTTCGCATATATCCACACTAGATGCAACAATATTATACAATCAAGGTGTGCATTAGTGCTAATAATCAAGGTCAATATGTCTTAGGCCATGAGAAACAAAATATCCTTGTGAGCTTTGATCAATTAAGACATCCTATAAACAATAATGTTTGAAATTAATAATAACATATCATAAAAACTTGTAACTTAAGAGATAGGTGAGATTTGTGAGGTACAGAGTCCTTTTGGTATCGTATGTGGTCATTATCAAGGGATGGAATAAAATGATCTGAGAGAGAAATATGCATATAGATGCCATTACAGATCTGATGCGATGAAGTTGTGAAATGGAGAAGGTGGTGGAGGTAGTTTCCACGTAGACATGACATTAGTTTTGGTAGAATACGTATATACTGCATGTGTATCGTGGAGATGAAATGGTAGCATATATCTGATGTTGTGACATAGGTGGTCGGCGATTAAGAATGTTTGTTACGTTGAGAAGTGATTAAGAGGAGAGGGAGAGGTATCAGGTTCTGAGTGAGTAGTGGTCACAGCGCACTGTTACTAACCTATGTGGCTTCTATATCAAGGCTTCACCATTCATATCTTAAGAGGTAAGTGAGGTATTTTTCAAGGATGACTTGGCCCACTCTGCATCACTTATCTCACACTGCTATTCTGTATCAGATATATTCATATCATTTACCTTATTCATAAATCACAGTAAATAATTGATAATGTTACTGGAGAGTGATAATGCAGTAGGGTTATGATCAAGACAAATGAAAGATATTGAATGAGTTTAGACTGTTAAAGCGTTATTATAATCATCGAGTTAGTACAACTCAGTTTGGTTTAATTTTACACTTGATAGAATGTAACTTTAGTTCAGGTTGGGTAATTGAACTGATTGATTAAATAAATAATAGTATTTTTTTTTACTGTTTATTTTTTGTAACATTTTAATTTTAAATTTTTATTTTAATTTCTGAATAAAATATTCAGAAATTTTAATTTATTACATACATTTTAAAAATAATTGTTCTACAACGAAAAAGTATCATAGTGTCAGTAGCTGACATTTATGTGAGTCATCATATCGTTAACTTATCCGGAATAATTTTGTTTGGTAAACTAAGTTTTCGATTTAGACTACTAATATATAGTATAATATTAAATTAATTTAGAATCTTTTAAACATAAGAAAAACTAGTAGTTTGACTTGTGTACTTTTTTTAATATCATGTACATCAAATATAAAATCAATTTATAATATATAACTTTTTATTTTAAAAACTAATTTTATGAAAATGAATTAGATTTAAAGTGAATTAATAATGACATTTATAATTTAACTAAGATCGCTTATTTATATGTGAAAAAAAAAGGAGAAAAATAGTAGAGATATTCTTTGATTCGCTAGCGTAACATAAAAACTAAGTTCTATTTGATTAACCATTTGTATGAAACTTTGCTATTGTGCTTCTGAAATGCATGTTCCTTGGTACATTGTTAAAGGACAAGAGAATAAGGTGTAGCTAGATTATACAGATAGATATATACACTAATTCAAACAAGCAACCTTTAAAATGTAGATGGAACCTGTTCCTCTTCAACATCTCATCTTTCTCTTTACTCGTCTCTCCATAATTATTAACCTTACAAAATTTCCATTATTATTATCAACAAAAATAAATCAATACGCTAAAACTAACAATAAAAGCAATTTATCACATAAACAGTCTATTTTCAAAACCTAGATCCGACGCTATGATTCAAATTTCAGAGACCAATAATAGAGTGTTCTTAATTAAAAAAGAAAAGAAAAAAAATCAGGGTTAAGTCAACAGCTAATATTCGAGAATAGATCCTACATGGGGAGTGCTCCATGAAAAAAACACCATAATGTTATAGTAATTAACTATTTTGATTTGTTGACAATAACTCTCTTAATATTTTGTTATTCTTTGTTTGGTCAGATATAAGTTGGTTTGATCTGTTATTGATGCCCCTTTGTTAGGTGTTAGGCAAAGTTTGGAGATGACTCATCTTCTGTTGTATTGAAGCATATCAATCTGCTTCACATTTTTCGTATTTAATGAAATTCATTGTTCGATTTGTAGCAGGTTAAGGTTTGGTCACGATGATTTTATTTTTAAGAAGTGTTTTGAAAGATGGAGGAAGATAATAGTATTTAAATTGCGTTTGATCTCAACTATTAAGCGATATGAAACATATTAAATGTACTAGAACAAATAATTTTATTAAAATTTATCACATTATTATAAATTTAAATTAAAAAAAATACTTAAAGCTTTTATTAATAGAAGTGGAATCAAATTGAATATAAAGAAAAAATGAAATTAAAGAATGATTAAACTCTATTTTATGTATGAGAAAGGAAGTAAAATAAAAAGAAACAAGAGTAGTGATGGAAGGTGGGTGTGGATAGTAGTCTAAGGTCCAAAAATGTGATTGGTTTTTTGAGGCTCCCTTTTAAAGGCCTTGCCTCATTAGCCTGTAAGCACCTGTCAAATTATTTTCCAGAAAACATTGTGAACAGATAAAAGAATACATGATGATGATGATGATACCAAATGTTTATTAAAATTCATCAAATGTAAGAGAAATAAGGATATGCATACATGTACATATTTAACAATAGGTAAATTAATTAGCCACATGTGTATGTAATTCGGAAGCTTGAAAATTATATTTGATAGTTTAATGCTGATATTTCCCATTTATCATCTGCGCTGTCACAGAATTAGGATCAATATATATTTTATAGTATGTTAATTTGAAAACATTTACTATTCAACGAAAAGAAAGAAAAATAGTTCTCTCGGCACTATTTTGTTGTTTTAATTATAAAAAAATCAAAAATATTATTTTAATATTTAAGATCAAAACTAGTTTGTTTTTTCTATATAATTTATAATTTGTTAAAGATGAATTATTTTGATAGTCAAAAATTTTGACTATTATAAACTAATTCACAAATTAATTATAATTTTTTACTGATAATAAAAATTATTTTAATTATCATAATTTTTAGTTTATAAATTATTTTCTAAATTGATCACTATAATAATTAATTATTTTTTAACTAAAATTAATTATTATTTAAAAAAAATTATAACTTTTTAACAATTCGAAGATTTATTTTGATGACCGTGAGTACAATATGAGTCTTACGTTTTACTTTATTTTCTTCTAATTTCTTTTTTGTTTTGGACTTTTCAAATGTTTATAAGAAGCTAAAATTTACTTCTTCTTTTTTTAGGTTTGAAACCAAACTTACATTTATGTTTATGTTTGAATATTTATTATTTGTATATTTCAATAGCTTTTTTTTTTTTTAATTTCTATTCTTATTGTGAGTTAATCTTTATGTTTGATATTTTTTAGTACGAGGATGGGAATCCTTTATAAACCTAAATCTGAAGTTAAACTCCCAATAAATCTAATGTATCTATATATAGAACTTGGTTTATTATCCATCTTTAACCTCAAACCTTTATACAAATCACTTAATTAATTTCTGAAGAAGTCCAAAAGGAAGTTAGGTTACTAACCAAGGAGTATAGGGATGAAATGAAAACTAATATATGTTATTTAAAAGGTTATGATTGATCAAATATAATAAATAAAGGCAACCAACATTATTATAACCCAAAGCTTATTCACTATTTCACGTAGAGACTTTATAAAACTTAAAAAAATAGAACATAATCGTGAAAACTAATTAAGAAAAATTGAAAAGAAACAAACTAATGAAATGATCCTACAAGACCAAACTTTTTTCTCCGATTTTTCCGACACCTTTATAAATCATATTGTTGGATATGTGTTCTGTTCAATGAAGCCGGAGGGGACATATATCTGCAAAAGACGTTATTGATGTCATATAATGTAATTCAGTTATCTGATTATAATTTTTGAAGTGCTTCAGTTATATTTTTAATGAAAATGATATCATGAATTATATTTTTTTTACTTTCATCCTTTATTATTTAACATGGTTTGATATGAGTTATTGATTAGTGTATCGATATTTTTTTTTAAGAATCAATGTTTCATATTAAATTAAATCAATGAATAAAAAATGGAAATCATATCACAATTTTTCATATTTTTAATGTCAAAGTTATTATAGTAATTAACATATAAGAAAATAGAGTAACAGAATATGTTGCTTGCGGAGCATGGGATCTAAAAAAAATTGAATATGTTTATGTGGAGAGAGGCACAGAAACCTGAAATTACGTTTGATATGCTGTCAAAGGCACAAAAACAGAAAAAAATTACGTGGGAATAATCTCTTGCGAATTAGGTGGATAGTTAACTTCATGACATAATGGCTTTTCAAAGCAGGCAACCTTCGAGCTTTTCATCACTTTGGATAATGTTATTGTTTCCCTCTCATGCTTTCAACAGGAACACACACCAACAACACGCATCTTTTAACATTTTGGCATCATCTCTTTCAATTGCATAAAACTTAATCTCATCTTCTATGGATTAATTTCATCACAATCTTTATTAGGTAATTAACCACATATATAGAGGGAAATTTCAGAATACTGTCCTACAATCTTATATAAATGTCATTTTTATATATCTGTTTACATTATCTTCGTGAAAATCTCACATCAATTATAGGTGAATTAAGTTCAGTGCATGGGTCCTCTCTCACTTGATAGTGGCTCAGTCTCGCAACAGAATCTTATGGACAAGCTAGCAAAGTTTTTTGTTTGTTTTATCAGTCGCAAGAATAATCTAGCAAAGTTTAAAAAATAGAAGCTTTATTTAAAATGTTCATATAATGTATAACATGAATACGTAAATGTCGCAATTATGACAATTATTTAGCAACAACATCTGTATATAGATAATGGAATAAAATTTGCAGAAGGAGACATGGGCTTCGATGCAAGAATGATATATACCTTTTTTTTACATTCTTTTGTGCTCATTCGGTTGTCGTCATGTAGGATTTATGAATATACTATGTCTGAGATGAGATCATTATAGCATCTGTGATTTCTTGCAAGTGGAGTGGAATATATTGTTGCAGAAGATATCGATCGACTCTTAGAGGTAAAGTGGAATGGCTAACAATTGAATCGTGATATTTAAATTATTATATTTTTAAATAAAAAGAGTTATATCATGACTAATAACTATAATTTTTTGTCTGGTGATAAGGATTCGTTCCTAATTAATATATGTTTATATATAAGGTTAAATATGATTTTGATCCCTCAACTATAAATAAAAATTGGAATTAGTCTCTTTTTGAAACTTGAATCCAATTCAGTCCTTCAACGTTAGAAATGTGTGAATTTAGTCATTTTAACCAAATTTTGTTAAGATTGTTTGACATTTCGAACACATTTCTTAGCTAACATTCAACTAATATTGAGGTAGAATTGTGTCAAATGGTGTAAAAAATTTAAATGTTATCATGAAATGCATTCGAAATATCAAATAAACTTAACAAAATTGGATTTAAAGGACTAAATTCACGTATTTCTAAAGTTAAAGGACTAAATTGGATCAAAATTTCAAAGAGAGATTAATTCCAATTTCTACTAAAAGCAGGATAAAAAACATATTTAACCCTTATATATATTAATTAGTAAGCATTTTTTACGTACAGAATAGAAGAATCTCTGACATGTCCCAACTATGACTGGAATTATGTCTGGGAATCAGTTTGTTTTGCATCAGGTTCTCATGTTCTATTAGGTTCTTGGAGCATTGTTGGATATTGGATTGGAAGCAATTATTCATTTTATTTTTGGCTATTTCTTCATCAGCTTCCATACCTTCTATTCGTACCTCCATAACATAAAAAGATAGGTTATGTAAGTTAAAATATAATTTTGTAGATTTTTCAAAATAAGACTTATGATCTAGAGAAAAATTATGTAATCGAAGGAAATAATATACAGCAATATTTAAAATTGTGTAATCTAAAGCATGTAAGTTTAATTTATCTATGATATATTTTCTTATTACATTATAGAATTGTTTATTTAATTAAATGCAGTTTCGAATTAATTGTAAAGATGTTATGACAAAGATATATTAATCATTTTGTATATTGTATGAGAGTAAAGAATAAAATATGGCAAACCCTTTATTTCTTTATGTGGAGATAAGAATGAGTAGGGTCACAATAGAATATTAAAGTATACCAATCTACCTACTTAAGTTTTAAAAAATATACCAAGTAATTTTAAGCTCATCTCCTATTAGTTTTTTATATATCCATTCTCGTAATAGTTATCCTCACTGTATTATATATAAACTTAATAAATCAATGAAAAATATTAGTTAAAAATTTACTATGAATTTTCACTCTCACACTTCCTAATTTTGTTAAAATTATTATTAAATTATAAAAATTATTTTATCATTCCTAATCTTATATAAAAAAATATAAAAATTATACGGGAGATTTTTTAAAAACATAAACTAATTCTGAAGTTACGAAGAAATTAATTTAATTTTTTTTCCTTACTTTTTTTTCTTATTGGAGGAACTTGTGGTGAAATTCGTTTAAAGACAGCCATAAAGTTTTGATCATTGTTAACTAAACATGTGCTACACATATGCATCCATTTTATATGTGCATATTTTAATAATTAATTTTATGTCATTATAGAATAAATATATATTTTCTTACTTTTATTGATATCAAGTGCCAAATGTTAATTTATGTATTAATAATTTCTTTTTCAAGATTTAAATGCATCTTGTATTTAGATATCCTATCTCATTTTTTTAAAAAAAGTACTCCTATCTCAACCATTATATCGAACAATCTGTTTATGATCTTTTTATTATATACAATTCAATTGGTTCAGTTTATAACCCGTTGGTTAAACAAATTATTTAGTACCTGACTAAGTCAACTTACATGCCAATTTTAATAACATGGATTAGAAAATAGAAAATGCCTTACACATCAACATGAAAATCGACAAATGAAGAGGACACTCTACATTGCACTTCAATTTAGAACATGATCTGTTAAACTAAATTAAAACTAAATATTTTTATAACATGAAAATCCAAGCTTTAAATAAATAAACCAAACTTCAACACTTTTCTTGACTAAGATTTCACGCACCGAACTGCAAAAGATTTAAGAAAAAAAAAATACTATAAAAAGATCAATAATCGGTACATAGGAAACATGGGAATTTCTTCCTACACCCTCATGTTTCTTCTTGCACCCGGTGGTCATAGTGAAATGACTGAATTGTCCCTTATTAAAAAATTTACACCTGTCTGTTTACTTTCAAATTTGCATTAAGGATTATACCATCTGAAATATAAATTTGAATGAAAGATTATACCATCTCAAACATAAATTTGGACTATGATTGTTTAATCTGAAATGTAATTTGGATTCCAGATTTTTATTTTTCCAAATTTGTATCCGGAAACATGTTATGTATCAGTATTTCTTTCAGTGTTCTGTTTATGCAAGAAACATCTATCACGCTATCTATAAATATTTGCTTAGGAAACTCCTTTCCCTTCATCTGCTACTGCCTTCTCTATATTCTTAATTGATTCATATATGTGTATATATACACACAAAAGATTGAGAGAAGAGAAAATTATAGAAGAACAATTATTATATGAAGATGTAATCTGTACATATACATCTAATGAAAAACGGTGACCCCCTTTGTCCCCGCCCCATAATCATCTACAACAATCTCAAAAAGACTATGGCTCACATCATATCACTCTTGCCATGGAAATCAACAAACATTTCTCATGGCACACAAGAAACATAAGGGAGCACTTACCTTGAACTCATTTAATTCAAGCATCCCCTGTTGCTTAAAGACCAAGATATGCCACACAACTATGAACTTCCAATGTTATCCACCCTATCAATCACATCCAAGGCCTTCATTCGATCAATATCAAAGTCAATGACAGGCACAGAAGGTAGCCTCCTTGTTGAGAATATGTCATTTTTGTTTTCACTGATTGGGGAGTGACTGCTACTCTTGCTTAGCCTATGGTGTTTGCTCAACCTGGTTTTGGCAGTGTCAAATTCTTGGCTCTTACTAATGCCTGGTGTTAGCTTCCTCTTGCCGACATCTCGGAGCATTTGTTGATCTTCAACTGTTAGCATGGGGGAAGAACATGTTTTCTGTGTAAATAATTGCCCTGTCTTTTGGGTAGGAGAACGGATTGGTGATTTAACTGGGGACCTTATTCCTCCATTTCCAACTCTTACTTGGCTGACAAGATGATGGAGCCAGATAACAAGTTCAAGTATATAAGCTTCTGTTTTGTCTTTATCAGCATGGTGCAGTGTTTCAATTCTCAACAAATCGGTCTGGCCGGCGGGTTTCCGGTTCACCTCAGACCTACACAAGCTGACATTAGAAAACTAGGTAGAACATACAAACATAAAGGAATAGAATCCGGCGATCTGTCCTCACCCAGTATTTGCCCATTCTCCAACCCATCCAAAGCCATGATGAGCTCTGAATTAATCCAAAGTGAAAAACAGATAGTTAAATTTGAGAGCAGAACATGTAGAGGTTAATGCTAATTGAATAGTAGAACATAGTTTATGAAAGCTAATGCCTAATAGTAACACGGTTAAAGCAATGGTGTCTTTAGAACAAGCAACCTGAATTGCTATTCAAAAATAGAATGATGAGCATTGTTGTTTAATGATCATAATGGAAAACAAAGTTAAACAGATTTGTTGTACCAAATGCAGTACTAGGACATCTAGGAATTGCTTAGTAGGGATTAGTAAATATACTTCGTTGTGTTGGCAGCAATAGGGACTAGCCACTGCAATATTTTCTCCATTTCAGCTTTGATTTGTGGGACAGTAAGCTGCAAGAATGTTTTAGATTTAGAATATTAATGATCATACTTGGAAGAAAGTGAGATAAAAATTCCAATTAGATTCAATCTTTCTAAATGAAAAATTAAAGGGACAGATATCAATAACTAATCAAGTATTTATGGTATGGATACCCAACTAAGAAAATGTATGATGGAAATGGAATATGCACCTCTTCTTTAACCTGAAATGACTGTAATCTTGAGCGCAATGCTGATTTTACATTAGGCGGAAGCCCTTGATATAAGGCATCCCTTGTATTAGGAGGCACAGAACTTGATCGAGACACCTGGTTAAATTAAAATGTAAACTCAGGGCTACCTTCCTAATAGTCTTGCTATCATTTTCTTTAGAAACAAATAATAGTGCAGTTGTGACCATTTGTGTCTCTCTACCAGCTTGAATAGCATTATATATATAAAACTATAACACAGCCTTTTCGCCTTATAGAGTTGGCACCATTTTTCTATTCAATAAAAATATATGAAATGATTAAAAAGATTTTTTCATTGTATGTCAGATGACACTCGTTTATTGGAGCATGGCTACTCATTACGTAATCATGATCTTATTCGTGCAAATATAAGAAAGGGCTTCTGTGTTCAATCTTACTTCTCAAGGGAAGTAGGTAATACCCAAAACAAGAAATGAAAAAGAATTGCATCTCCTGATTGACAGGCTTTGCTTCCTAGTGTGTGTATCAAAAGAAACGAGAAGTGGCCAATCAAATTTGATCAACTTTTAAAATTTTCTTCTAATGGACAAGCTTAACTTAAAATATTCAAAAGAAAAAAAAATCACTCATTTTATTAACTGCATTTAGTTATTAAAACTTCACTTGGATAAACAAATGACGAGAACCCAGATAGCCATAGAATCAAACTGACTTTAAAATGCGGTAGGAAAACCCGAGATGTTCCTACAGTACCCAACTGATCAGTTTCTTTTTACCATAGAGGAGTAGTATTCTTCCTTCTGGTAACATCTTTTAAATAAAGTGAACAGAATGACAGATTAGGTCAAATCACATAAAGTCATTAAAGAATTCAGAATAGAGGAATTTTGCAATATATAAAATGTCTTGTATTAATAATGATTGAGTTACAATACTAAAGTATTTACAAAATCAGATACCTTGAGCTGCAAGATAGTCAATTAAGATCTAACTGTCTACAACAAACTCCAGCTATCCTAATAGAATTACAGGTGGCTCAATGCTAAGAATAGTATAATACTAATTATCGTAAACCATCATTCATACCATTGTGACAAATATGAAGAGAGAAGAGAAAACGAGATAACTGTTTCATTTCATGAAAATAATATAAAAAGACAAGTTGAAAGAACCAATACTATCACCATATCCCCAACATTACCATGAATAGGAAGCTGATTTTGAGGTGATTTTTTTAACACACTATTATGCTTGTTTGTGACCTATGTAAATGCATTTAATTCCCTTCTTTTCTTTCTTTCTCCAATTTTTGTTATTAACAACAATATTTTACAGCCAACAATGACGAAGAAAGATAATTGAACTTCCAAGACCATGACAAATATTAGAGATTATGTAATTTAAGTAGAATCCTAAACTCACAAGAGTGTCAATTTGAGTGATAATGTTCGCATAATGCAAAGCAAGACCGGCAGATCCCAACTTCTTGTGGTTACTTTGAGAATCTTTCGCTTGCTTATCAGTATCTGCAAGGAGGAAGAGGTATAAAACAAATGTTTTATTGACCTGGAATTTTAGCAATGGCAACGGATGCTCTACATTTTGTCAGTAAAATGAAAGGAGGAGCAACTAAATTGAGCGGGATTAAAGAACAAAATAGGTCAGGACAAGGTGAACAGATCAGAAAATTCATTCACAAAAAACATAGGATAAGTTAAAAACAAATTATGTGAAACAAATTATTATTGCATCAAATTGATGCACACAACTTCACATCAAACCATTGAAAGTACATGAGCTTTACAACTATAACCATACAAATGAATTGGCCCTTGTGCCCTTGTTGAATACCATATTCAGACTATATATCAATGATATAGCAGAGTTTTTTTCATCAATAAATTAAATACTGTTTATATAAACAAAACTCCAGCGTGTTTGACGAATACATGACAGGGAAATAAATAGATATGTCAGGTCCACCCTAACTCATTTGTCCATACTCGGAACAAAAGTAAAGAATATCAAAAACTTAGCTAAACACAATAAAAAATACTGGAAATTCTTGAAAGCGTACCAGAACTACCAAATGCTTCATGGATCTCCAAGTATAGAAAATGGACGATGTCTACAAGCTTTTCCATCACCTGCAAATACAACAATCAGAATTTATACTTGTATGATGAGAAAATGCTCAAGAAAAGGAGGCTGAAAGAATTGGAAAAGTAAATTTTATTAGGGAAAAGGGGGAACAAACAAGGGGAAATGAATTTAGTTAAACTGAAACAACAACAAAATACAATAAAATTAATTCAAGGATTTCAGAGAAAGCACGTTTCAGATGCCAAATCACCAATACTACAAAACTTAACAAATAAAAAATATTAAATCTAAGATCACCTTCTATTACAAAAATTGCATTAACTGAAAATATTTATAGAAATAACACTGTTTACCTCTTCCAAAATCTTGGACCATAATGATTTTTTCTTCAGATTTCTTACATGCTTCTTTTGACTCTTCAGTTCTGCTCTTAAAATTGCAAGGCTGTCTCCTACACAGTTTATAATCATTGATCACTCAAAAATATGAATATTATTGTGATAAAAAAGACCAACATAGTTATAACAACAAGAGGAATAAGACTTAGAGGTAAGTTTCATATCACAGGTTAAGTTTAAGTAACTAAGATAATGATAGGAAAATGAACTAAGATGTCACCCACAACATACAAGCTCAGTAGTTAAAATGGAGAAAGGCATCAGAGGTTATTTGTGACAACAAAGTACCAACCAAACTAAAAAGAAAGCTTTATCATATTGTTATATGGTAGTGAATGTTAGGTTTTAAAGATATATCACGAGAAAAAGGTGAGAGCCGCACAATTGAATACGTTAAGATCAATGTGTAACCACACAAAAGACAATACAAAATAATTTTAATATTGTATATGAGGAGATATTGGCTGGATATCTATTGAGAAAGAAATGGAGAAAATTGGTTAAGGTAGTTTGAATACAGGCAAAGAATGCCACTAGAGGATGAATCAACATATTTTTTTGTTAAAACTACTATAAACAAGACATTGACTCAAACAAATAACTTTTCAAATGCATAATACAAAAAATGGAATTTGTTGTAGCTATATGTTATTATTCATTATTTCCTTTATTTATTTTTTTTAGATATAATTACACTTGCTTCCTCACTATATGTAACTATTACAGTTTTCCTTATTTGTACTTAAAGTAATCATGGTTCTGGGATATCATTTATAACCAAATCTGTATACATCGTAACTTGCATTGTACAGTTTTCAATTATCAGAACTAATATTGATTTTTCTTCATGTCTCAAGTGGATTTAATGACAACTGGATAAGTAAATATAGGCCAACATCTACCTCTTTGTGTGGCATTTGAATTGTCCTCTTCTTGAAGCTTGCGCCGATAATCTTGATCAAATCTATCTAAAGCATGCAATTCATGGTATAATTCCTGCACGCAAAGAAAAAGGTCTAACTAAATTAAGTCAAGTCTTAGATTATAATATTTTTGTTAGTACCTGATTAACATGATTAATAAGAATGTAATATTTGATTTGACTAAGAAAATAATACAATTACCATTCAAAATATATGTCCAAATTAGAATATACAATGGTGGTCTCAAATAAAAATGTTTATGTAAATAATGACGCACAAGTAACTTAGATTATAATATTTTTGTTAGTAGTTGATTAGCATGATTAATAAGAATGCAGTATGTGTGTATGATCAAAAAGGAATGCAAGTAATTCAAAAATATTAAATTGACAAGCTATTTACCCACAAATAAAAATTGATATCCAATTAGTATAGCACAGATGTTGCTTGTGTTTGTTGAGTTCAAAGTTGAAAATTAAAATGAAAAGGTGATAAATGCCACATTAATGTAACTAAAGGTATGTAAAATTGTCAAAGCTTAGTTTGTAAGGATAATTTCTTATCGAAAAAGTCTAATATAACATTAATTACTCTTTTGTCAATTACAACCTTACTCTTCACCTAATCTTTAATTATAAGCTTTTATTGTAATGTGAAATAAAAAAAATTCATAACTATTTTATTAAGAACTAGAAAATTGTGTTTCTTGATTTCTACAAAAGAACCTTAAACAATTGACAAAATAAAACGGCGGGAATATTTATCTCAAACTACATAATCACTTTATAACTTAATTGTCCATATCTGATTCATGATTTCTTTTTTTTATCAAACTTTTTTTCATAATAAAATAAGAATATTTGGAAATCAAGCTTAACTTAAATCATACAATTGTTCATAGGTTTCTTAATATGCATAACATGACGGATGAAAGAAAGTGGCAATTTCATTGAGAAATAATCCGTAAATTCAAGAGTGTAAAACCCAGAAAGCACAGGAAAAAGGTCCATCTAATTATCTCTCAATCTCAATGTGCAAATGCATGACCTGTTTATACAACTTCTTTCTTATAAGAAGTGCAATAGCATAGATAGCTAAGATTAAAGTTTCAGATATAAAGTGGAAATATCCTAGACAGTAAATTATCAATCTCTGAAATGAAAGTTTATATCTAATTAAAGATGGACGGTGACAGTGAATCTAAATAAGCTACCTTTACAAACATGGCTGCAGCATAAAACAGAAGTGAATTCAAGTAATAACATGCAATTACCAAGCAATTGAGACAGCTTTATTTTCTTCATATGATTGTAGTTTTGTTTTAAGTGATATTCCTGGCAAAGAGAATGAGGGTGATAAAAGAATTTCAAACTACAACAGAGGTTTGTTTGAATAAAATTCTTCATAAACACTTTTATAAGAGAAAAAAATAAATTAAAAAGTGAAATAAATCTCTCTACGAGCTATTATATAATAGCTTCTCCAAAATCTGTTTTTTATACTCTAGCATAAGTTAATTTAAGTTTATGGAGAAGTTTATTTCATTTTTTTCTTGTTTTCTTCTCCTAAAAGTGTTCATAGAGAAGTTTACTCAAAGAGACCCCAAAACACAGTTTCCCATTAGTTTAGTGCAAACTGTATGTTGAACAAAGATACAATACTCAAATACACACTTTAACAAAGATATAAAATGTTATGAGTTTAGCATACAAATCCGAAGAAGATGACAGGCATATGCATTGTTCCGTTTAACAGGCTTACTCACAGCTGTATATTGAACAAAGGTCATTAGTTGTTGCATCACAATTTCTGCCTCCTCTTTCAATTGTTTTTGTGGTGTAAGCTCTGAACCTAACCTAAACATCAACAAAGGCAAAGAAAACCATAACTAACACAATGTTAGATGTTACAAGAAAATATATAAATAAAGATTAAATCCACTCAGCTATATTTGTTCTTAAGAAATATAAGATTAAACCAATTCAACTACAATTACTTCTCAAAATAGCGATCTAGATTGTGCCACTGAGGATCTTTACAACGATTTCCAAAACGCACAACTTCTCCCGAAAATATTTTCAACTCTTCTCTGTCAAAAAAGAATAAGAAAGCGAAAACTTTAAGAGCAGTAGTAGCTGAAGAAAATAAGCTCCAAACTAAAGCAAGAGTTCTACTAAGTTGATCATGCAAATATCAATTATAATCTACCTTTTGTCTGCTGCAGCAATTCTTAGGAGTTCATCCATATCTCTGGATATCAAATTTTTCACTCCTTCAGATGGCAGAACCACCTCTTTTAAATGTCTGATGTTATCTTTTGAAAGGGATTGCATCAGATTGGCACCCTTAACAATTGTGTTTGCAACTTCGAAGGCCAAAATTGAAATTTTATTCCCTTTTGTTGACACACCCGACGTAAAACCACTACTGAGATTCAAATTTGTCATACTACTACCTAGTGTGTCCAAAACTTCTACTGCCTTGCCAAGCCCAGCTGTACCAGCTCTTCCTAAAAGTGAACTCACTTCTGATACCTGTAATACACCAAAAGATAAGATAAAAAGCCAATCTAATCCCTTGTTTGCATATATGGGAAGCCTTAAAGACCCTAAAATGAGGAAGGGGCGGGGGGGGGAGAGAAAGGAAATGGTAAAGAATATAGATCCAATCTAATCCATGAGATCAAGAATAAGTTCTTCTTTAAGACCAATGTTTGGCACCATGTGAGGTATTAGCTCATTAGAAAAAAGGAGTCTAATTAATATAATCAAAAGCACAACATATGTAAGCACTTCTCTGTAAACTCACATATCTTCTAGTAGAAACTCCAGCCTTCTTATGACAAAGAACAGCAATTATCTAGACATATAACCCCACAATATTGATTAGCAAGAAAAAAGGGAAGGTCCTTCCCATTGCACCTTCCAATCAATTGGCTGACATTCACTATAACTCTCCTCCCTAAAAACCTCACAATGTGTTGCCAAGCTGGGACTCTTGCACATCCACCGTCAAGCCTCTGGGGAATATTGCAATTGCAATTTGTTATTATTTTCTCCTATTCATAGATTGCTTATGCATTATTTGTAGTGGGACACTTTTCACACATCCCTCTCATTCCTTCCCTTGTTTGTTAGGACACTTGACACACATCCTTGTTATTCTCTTTCTTGTTGGTTAGATCCAGTTTTCTATACAGCCCCTTGTACTGATCTTTTCTGCAATGAGAATGCATGAAATCATTTCATAAGAAGTATCTTCAATGCTCACTGTAGGTTCAAATGTGCTTCGGTTTTACCTTCACTTTGATACACTAATTTTGTTGTATTGGCCTTAGCTAGTGATGAATCTTAATCACATTTCCAGAGAAAGATAAAAGAGAATTTGTATTAATGTTAAATGAATACAAAAGTGACTGAGTCTCTAATTTACAGGCCTATATATACTATCAGGACTCAGTAAAGGGGTCAGTCAAAACTCCTAACAGATACAGCTCAATACAAAATACAAAAGAGAAGAGTATTCTCTTAAATCTGAAGAAGATTCACTGAACCAATTTAGAGAATTAAATACAAAAAATAATAAGAAATGTCCCGTTAATAATTAAAATTAGCATAGTTTTGTACATATTGGAATTTTTTATGGATATTGTTTTACATAAATACACACTAAACTTCATGAAAAATCGCAGAAAAATGTGGAATATGCTCCCATTGCCCAGCAGCAGTCTTGTCAATGCAGGGTGAGGAGTGCAACCTGGCACAAACTATACGTAACTGCCATAATCGTTTTTAGTTACAAGGATGTCCACTAATGTACTCAGCGCTCCGCAGCGAGAATTCCGGAAGCAGCTCCATAGCAATGGTCTGATAGCATTGGGCAATGAATCAGCTGCTGCATAAATAGCATTTTGCACATTTTTTAGGAGACTTTCTGAATTTTTTGGATTTTTGAATGGTCTTCACATCCTAAGTTATTGTTTGTGTTTGTTTTGTTGTTGTAACAACTGTATTATTGTTCTGAATTTGTTCGTTTGAATTTTAATTTCATGCTTTTTATGCGTCAATTTTATTTTTCTGTACCTAATGTATTTTGATAAGGTGGAAATCAACCAATTGTAGCCAGATTAGGGTTAATGAGAGAGAGATATAAGATTCCGAGTCAGATATATGAAAAACTGAGATATATGATTTATATAGGCTCTAGAAATGGAGACGTATAGGTTGTGTGCACTGTTAGAGAATCTTATGCTCAATGCACAAGTGCTTAATGAGTGCATCTAAAGGAATTAGAGTATTTTCTTTGACAACTAGGACATGTTGTCAAGAAATTTAGACAAGATTGTGAGGAAATTTATTGTGAGGTAGAGGTATGACAGAAAGCCAAGGAGGTAAGACACGAGTTACTTTATGTTTTTTAAATGTTTGTAGTTTTTGAGTCATTTTGAGTCCATTTGGCGAAATCCAAAGTCCAACTTAAGTCCAAGCTAACCCTCACAACTAACCACTAACTGTGATAACTTAACCTGGATTCACATAACTAATGCCAAAATTGGTATTGGTACTTAACCTAGTCCGTGTGGGATGATAACTCACTTTATTACTAGTTAACTAGTACACTTGCCGGACTAGGTTGTGATAATTCTTAGTTCACACACATTGACCATAGCACTCACTGACCACCTTTCACCAATGATTAACTGAACACAATTTGCACATCACAACAAAACATGTCAGTTGAACAGCTAGTTCTGGTGAAGAAGGTGCTAAGTTTAAGTATTACCAAGGGAAGAGTGGGGTGCTGACAAACTTTAGTTGAAAAATCATGATCATAATCAGTCACCAGAGATGAGAGATGAGAGAAAAAGCAAATCACAGATTGAGCATGAGACCACAAGAGGAGATAACTGGAGTAAGATTGAGAGAAGTGGTAGATACTAAGAGTGACCTACGTTTCCCATGATGATATAACAAGATGAAGAATCAGTCATGCAATGACACAGAAGGCCATAGCCCAGGGCAGAAGTGCCAATAGCGCATGGTGACCATTGTGAATAAAGGAGAGGTCCAGTGGTGTTTGCATAAAGAGAATTGCAAATGGGTAGGGAAAGACGTAAATAAGAAGTGATTTTAGGGATTTTGGAACCTGGTCAAACAAACACAAACCAGTCTTTTTTACTTGCTCTGTCTTGCTGGGGACCAACGATCCCACAATTGCACATGGAATGTCGCAATCCAGCTCCAACCTTACTCCTTGACAATCCCAACAACAATTCAGCTTGCCTGGGCGTGTTCGATTGATAGATCATATGATCCTATAAGGTAAATCACGATTTTAATAACAATGGTACAGATGACTTGGGATCACTGGAAAAATTTTCCCATGTCAGCTCGATTAAAAACTATAAGTTTGGTTTTACAGGAATTCCAAGCATGGAACTGTTTATGTGGTAGAAATTGGAGATGCAGTCTGCCCGAAAATCAATATGTTGTCACTGTATGCAAATTTGGCAGCTCTTTAGCGAATTTCATCAGTGTATGTTATCAGAAGCTCTGACCTAATAGCTTAAGCATTTTGGAGAAATAATCTTGATATTGTATCAAAGCCTCAATAGGCAAGTGCTCAAAAGTTTGATGTTTGATGCCACTATTCTAAATAAATGTGAATTGGTGTGTTAGCAAGGCAAAAAAAATGCCTGAGTTCCCACACAATAGCTTAAGCTTATCTTTGTCAGAATGAGATACTTACATTTTTAAGGGTATACCATTTTAGCTAAATATGCTTTGAGATTTGGTTCATGGCTTCACCTAAGAGCTCTATTCATGGTTTTTTCAAGAGAGATTCCGTTTCTACTCTGAAGACAGTGTGTTTTCTTTCTCTGAGTAGTAACTTGTCCCCCCAACTGTACCTCCCCTCTTTTCTCTCTAATGAAAGTACTTTTTCTATAATAAAACTTCTTGGTTTTCCTTCATATTCACACAAAAAAACAGCTTTCCAGCCAGAGGCATCTTTGCAGCATATTGATTATACGCACTTCCAAATACAAAATAAGCTAATCCAACCTAGAAGAATAAAAAGATCAAACATGAGAAAGGTAACTCAACTTAACAGCAGCTTGCTTGGACTTAGATTTATGCGATAAAGCCCTGGACAGGCGAGGAATCCCATCATTGATATCATCTGCCATTGACCCATACGAAACATTTTCCAATCCAGTAAACGAAAACGACTCTCTTTGATGTTTATCCAAGTCATCATCATCAGGAAGCACATTTGAATTGCTATCTATACTTCTGGGCGGTCCAATAGACTGATAAGCCATTCCAGCTTCACTATTAGCATGACCATTAGCATGCCTCGAGCTTCCACTGAGTGCATTATCCACAGCTACACCATCAACAGTGCCTTTCCATGACCTCGAGCAAATACCTCCCATATTATGTCCAATTGCTTGTGACTCTATAGTTTTACTCTCTGTACACAATGCCCATACAACACACCCTATAACTCAAACAAAACCTCAACACAGAACCTTCAATTCACAGGAATGGTATAATCGAGGCACAAAATTTGATGATACCAATTTTGATCACCCTTACTGCTCCACTCCATCAACTCTGTTCAAGTCACAAAATCTTTTCTGAATTAGAAGAAAAAAAAATCCATAAAATCTAACATAATAAAAAAATAAATCCAGAGGAAAATTAGAGAGACCCAATTAACAAAATTAGAGAGAGAAAAACGGAACACCCCCATCCCATGAATCAAAGCTATTCTACAGAAACCCAATAGAGTGGTGGATCCATTAAAGGTAATCGTCAGGGTAGAGAGATACCAGAAGAAGAGATCTGTGAGAAGTTGCATGTGTGCCATTCTGAGAGGAAGATAAAAGCAAAAGGGGTGCAAGAGAAGGTGAATGGCAATGGAGGGTCAAAGGGATCCAAGAGAAGCAAAGAGAAGTTGAGTGAGCTTTTTTGCGCTCTCTCTCTCTCACTCACTCTGTTTCACATACACAGAGTCCTCTGCCCCCGAAGTGAAACAGCAGCAGCTGGCACACGCAACACAAAGGCACAGAGGCAGACTCAGTGAATCAGCTATTCTCTCTCTATCTTTCTCTCTCCACTGTGCTGTGTTGTTCCATTTTCAGCGATGGTCAAAACGCAGAGTTCACACACGCATCACAACACAGCACAACCCCACTAACTGTTGTTTTGTTTTATTTTGACCGTGGGTGAAAATGAACATCAAAATGTTCTCCCAACTACCAATGAAACGCATCCATTCATGGGGTTCCCTTCGTCTTTTTCACTGCCTTCCTCTCTCTCTCTCTCTCCTAATGACAACAATCGCCTTTGTGTAATAAAAACATTTTTCTTGTCAAACCTGAAATTTCTTATTTCATTCCAAGATTCGGAAAACACAACATTGTCCATTTCCCAAATCAAATCACATTACACGTGTCACAAGCTTTAATCAAAACCTTTCAGAAAAAAAAAAAAAAAAAAATGTTTTTTACAGAAGAAAGAAAAAGCATGTCAAATGTTACTAGCTAGTAATGTTGAGGGTAATGAAGCGATAGAGAAAGGTATTTTAGTGTTGACTTTATTGCATGTAAAATATATTATGATGGAAATCATATTTCATCACATAGAAACTATCGATGGAAAAATACTAGATCCACTCCTAACGGTTAAAATTTACTCTTTTAATTGAAATAAAATATACTAACAAGAAAGGAAAATATAATAAAATATTGTTAATTTTGCATCAAAATTATATCAATGTGCTATTAAAATGTTCAGTTATTTTAATTTTATATGATATTAAAGCTTGTCTCCACATGTTATATTAACTTATGTATGTTACGTATATATAAAAGGTACTAAAATTTAAAAAAATCAAAATATAATTAAAAAAGGAGTAAATATATTTTTATATAGATATAAATAATTTTAATTAAAATATAAAGTTAACTGCTTAAATAATTATATTAATATGGATTTTTCATCAGAATATTTATAGTGACTTTATATATTACTATGTTTTTATGTAAAATATTCAATCTTGAAAAGTGGTATAGTTATATTTTATAATTCTAATATTAATAAAATTTACAATTATTAGTATGTTTCTAAACTTAAGAAGCATGCATGTATTGCCTATTGATAAAAGATTAGTTTTGATGTGATTTTTAAAATAATTATAAAAATAAGCAGATATATTATATGAGATTTTTACATTATTCATTCATGTTTTATTTGTGTTTTCTTTTTAATGTTAGATGCTCATACATTTTTTAAATATTTCCATGGTTATACTGTCACCGTTTCCCTTTTCCAATAACTTACATATTAATTAGTTTACATGTAAAATATTCATTTATACGTTAATATACACATATACGAGTGAAAATGGTTGCTATTTAAATTTTATCACAGGTTTAAGACGGATTAGATCGAGAAATATTTTGTTTTTTTTTTAAATGGATTAAACTGAAGATAACTTATCACTAAATAAATTAAGGTAAGGTTGAAAATGAGTCGACTCATAACTCATCAATAACAATATTATTAATTTTTTTACAATTAAAAAAAATATTACAATTATTTACTATTTTTAATTATATAAATTTGTAATTTGATATTTTAAAATATTAAGATGTTGTTAAATAATATTTGAATATTTTATTTATTTGTTTATCAAATTATATACATTGATATTATAATTTTTAATTGTTATCTTTACTATAATATTTCAAGAGGAAAAAAAAAATATTTGTAAGTGAGTTAACTCACTAACCTACTAAAAAATGAGTTAAGTTGAACTATTTTTTTTTTTTAACTTAATCCATAGTAAACCAACATATATAAATCAAGTTGACTCATATTATATAAATCAAATTAACTCATATTGACACTCCTACACATCATACAAATAATTGACTAATGATATTTTGATTGTACTATATAAATATTTATCGATGATCGAAACTTATAAGACAAATTATTTTATAAAATAAATAAAAGGCTTAAACATCCAAACATTTATATATATTTCATTACATATCATCGACAACACAACACCTGAATACTCAATTTTAAGTATGTCAATAAATATAAATAAATTAAAAAAAATAAAATTTGAAATTAGTTTTCATCTTCTACATTTCCTTCATCTTAAATAAATCTTTAAATGTTAGTTATTGTTGTTAAAATTAAGTTTAATTTCTTGTGCGAGAAATAATTTGTATTTATATGACAAAAGTAGGTAAATATTGTGATCTGGGCAGAAAAAATATGTTGTTGTTGAATGAAAAATACTGCATATAACACCTCTTCCAATAAAGAATCGAAAAGTAGTTCATTAATTTTGTTGAGAAAAATAAAATTGATTCGGATGATTTGAAAGGAGAAGCAGAAAAAGTTATGGGTTCAACTCTCTTCTAACAAAAATTAACTACCATAAAAAAAATATTTTTTGGAAAACTAATCCCCTCTTCCATTTCCAACAAGCACAATACTTTTAATTTAACTGATAAAAAAACTTTTAATTTAAGTTCATTAATATGTCTTTATTAATCTTTAATAATCACATCAATTTGTAAAATGCAAAGTAACGGAATTGTTTTATGAAAGTTATTGATTAATAATTAACTTTTAAAAGATAAAATACAATGAAAAAGTAATAAATATCCATACAGTTTTGCTTGGGGATATTTTGAGAATTTGTTAATGCTAGAATAGAAAATAAACTTTCATGGTACATTTTTTTCTAAAATGGGATTACAAATATTTTCTGTGTGTTTGGATTAATCCACCGATCTCCACAAGTGATTGTGGGGGAATGAAAAGAAGATTTTCACCATCCTCAATTCACATCCAAAACACACAAACATGTATATATTAAAATTTTTATTTAACTAAGATCACAAAAAAACGTAGTATATAAAAATGTATTTTTGTAATTTTCTACTGTTTTGAACTGTAGTATATAACTCTCCTTTTTTTTGACCTACTTAGAAATCACTTTTGTATCCTTGGATTCTAAAATGTATTTGGCTCCACCCGGTGAAATAACGAGTCTACGTTGGTTTTTGCCGTGAAAAACAAAAGTAATTGAAGAGGACAATCCAAATGAACGGTTAAACCTTTCAGTGTAGGTTAAGCTTTTCAGTTGTCTTAAGCATGTAAATTTTCTGAAAACTATAACTACTCATATTCCAACGTATTAAAGCAACTTGTTCGACACTTTCTTGTGCGAAAGCTTGTTGAAATTTCAAGGAAATTTCTTAAGCATCGATGAAAAATAAAACGAAAAGATGGAAAGAAAAACTATATGCAATGAACATAAAAGCAGCTCTTGTCAGTTTGTAAAATCCCAAATGGCTTCAGATTTTTGCTTGTTAAGGTAAGCAGGGAAAAAATGCATCTTTAGTTAGGGGTAGACAAAAAATTTAATTTTCTTGATCCAATTCACTTTTGCTCCAATCCACTCCATTTATAATCTATTTTATTAAAAATCTAATCCATTTAAAATCCATTTAATGGATATGGATTCCAATCTAATTTACATTTTATATATCTTATAGATTGGATATCCATTTTATAAATCAAGATTTTTAAATATGGATAATCCAAAAAATCCAATTCAAATTTTCAATTTAAATTTTTAGTTGGGTTAGACTAAAGGTTGAGATGAACTATACTAAATTCATACTTGGATGGGCCTTGCTCAACGACCCATACGGATCGGATAGGCCCGACAACCATAAGAGGTTGGACGGGCCTAAAGATATGAACGAGATAGACGGGCCCGAAAAATTGAACGAGTCGATCAGGCCCAATGACCAGGTCAAAAATCTAATCCAATTATTTAGATCTAAAATAGACGTGGATTGGATTATTAAATATCCATGTCCACCCCTATCTTTAGTCTTGACCGATGGGTGCTAATATTTGTTTATTTTCATATATAGCCATTGACAAACACCCATTTAGAAGCTTCAAAACTTGTCTGAACTAGCTATTCAAATAATATGGTAATTTTTCATTAAAAAGAAGTTTTCCAAAATGGTTTGGTAGTTCTTTAAATAGTTAAAAAAAAAAACTGCATGAACCACACTAGGGAACCCCTAAAAGCATCATTACCTAAGGAGTAGAGTGGCATCCTGTAAATTAAGGTTGGTCAACTTGTAGGAAATGCAAACAAACAAGGACTCATTGATTAGCTTTCACCTACAGACTACAGTACCTAATCATTCCCCTGATGGATATGTAGCATAAACTAATCATTGCAATGAGAACTTAGATGGCTAAATGAACATATTCAACTTCAGTGAGATGTTGTGATTAGATTTATGCTATGAATATGGTAGGATACTGACAGAAAAAACAAGAAAAGGATTGTAAGGAAGCTGGAAAATGAGTCTTTGAATATGTTAGTCATTAAGCACTTATGTTCCATAAACAAAATTGTATTAGTATGATGACCAGGGTACTCATATTTCGTAAATTTTAATTAGCAATAAACGAACCCAAGTACTGTAGATTAAAGTTTAAGAATAGCATTCAGTTCAGCCAAATTCATAAATATCATTAAAGCTAATGCTTCAGACTCGGCTAAAAGTACAATTTTTTTATATTCAAAATGTACTTAAACTATCTTATATAAATTATTTGATACTTTTGTAAATCATCATAGAAACTTTACTAAGATAAATTTTAAATAAGTCAGACGAATTCCAAAGTTATTTTCAATAATTCTTTCAGATCCTTAGACAAATGTTCTTATATCATAATATATAAGTTCAAAAAAAGTTGTAAATAAATTACTCCAAATAAGTTTTAAAAAAATGTCTACAACCTATTCTCAACTTTTTTTAGTAACCACTTTAGGACACTATAAAAATGGCTCATAACTCAAACAATTTAGCCTTATTTTTCCGTCTATTAAAATACAACTCATACATAGGTGCTTAAAAATAAACGGGTATTCAGTATTTTTTTATAATTAACTATTTATCCTATAAATGTTTAATTAGGATATGTTCCCAAATGGGTTTAAGGTAATTAAGTATATTTTATATTTATTTTTTAAAATTAAATCATACTCATTCAATGCATAGATACTTATTTGTTCTTGTAACAAAATAGAATTTGCATTCTTGTTAATGTGGGCGTATTATTACACTTTTTTTTCACTAGAACTCGTATTTACAATAATTTAATTATTATTTAATGGTAATAATATTTTGAATTTAATAGTTATGCACTATCAATGTAAACAAAGTCACAATGCCAAGTAATCAGAAATCATCGTTAATAAGATTTTTAAGACAATACTTGCTAAAAATTAACTTATAATATATAATACTGTGATTGTATGACTGCTTTATGCTGTCAACGCAAGGTTTATTTTTCTAATATTTTTCTTTTCTTAAACGTTAACTAAATATAAATATGCACCAATAAATAACCCGATAAATTTGCTAATACTCTTTTATCTCAAGTTGACTAACCTTGAGACTTAAGCACATAAAATGGGATTATTTAACTTCAGTAGGGCAATGGACTTTTGATTATTGCAGCTATTAATAATTATGCCATTCTGATCCCCAATGTAATTCTAACAATATAACCAAAAAGATGCTAATATCTGTGAGCTTTCCCCTGCCTGCAATTATACATGAAAAGCTAGAGAATAACAGTCAAATTCATAAAATATCCAGAATGCTAATGTTTCAGTGTCAGCTGCCGGGAGACATAAGCATTGCATGAACCAAAAAAAAGGTCGAAGAATTGGAAGTTAGCTTCAAAATGAGCCAAACAGCTTAACATCCTTCCAGCTCTGGATTTACATCACACACAAAACACAACAATTCGTCAAGCTAGCAAAATAAAAACTTTTAAAAGGGTATAGCAGAATTAAAGAATACAGGAAAACTCAAACAAATCCTATCCAGTATAAAAAGAATTTGAGGACCTAAAATATTTATGCTATCTGAAGAACTTGAAAAGAAAGCAGAAGTACGTACCCTTCTACTGTTGAGATACAAGGTCTTCCAGTTCATCTATGATAGCTTTATAGCAGAAAATGTACTGATCCTGATAAAGTGCAGAATCACCAAAAGGTTCAACTAGTAAGCATATAGAAGAAAAAGGGCCAGACGATAATAATAACAATACTTATGGTTTATGATTACAAATTATGGGGATGGAGGGAAGGAATATCAGATTAAGATACGGAGCCAGATCTGTACAATAAGCTCCCAACTAGGATCAATTCCCAAGTGTCTGGTAAACTGAGGTCACCTCAGCCAAAAACCCTACTGGATGAAGAATACAATGTTATCTTCCTTAAGATTTTCCTCGATTACATTAATCTCCTCTCGTTCTTAAAAATTATAGAAATTTTCCTAATCTTTGATTTTTGGTCTGTTAGGAGGGTACATGTCTATACAAAACTTTAGTCCGGGGGTATTTATCTGATCAGAATTTGAAACAGGTCATTTAATTTCTGACAGAAAGCTAGAAATAAATTTCCAATGCCCCTAAGCTCAGATTAAAAAAAAAAACTTTGCACAAAACATTTGTGCTAGAAGTACTGAATACAATTGTGTCATGAAGAATCTCAATAGTGTTGGGAGATTAGGCTCAAAAAGATAATTTCAATTCCATAAGTTCAATGGCACATTTTGGTGGAAAATGCATTAATTGTCATAACTTGAACTCACAGACAGTACATTAGTTGTTGATAGTTGTCAACCGTATCTTAATTGTCGTGTGCTTCTATCTCGATTGTCCATTCAACACTAGTTATTTGATTTGATGGAAAAATGTTTTTGCTGAGTGTGTTCAAGACCATGCAAATTAATTTTCCAAATTTATTTCTCTTCATTTTATTCTTAGTTTGAGAGCAAGTCGTACCCCATCTTATTTCTTAGAGTACTTATGTCGATTGCTAGAGCCTCCACAAGTTTATTTATTTTTTGCCTTAATTACCTCTATATTCCACGTGAAGAATAGTAATAGGAGCATCGATCCTAGTAATAAACTAGTTGATAGAACACACTTCTCAGGTAATTAATAAAACGGATGGATACTTTCGAAGGAGAACACAGTTCCTCAACAGAGAGTTTGATTACATCCTATCCAGCCTAGTTCCTTGCAACAATCTGCCTTCATTACCATCAAAATGTTACTATTATTAGGAGTTCCAATCTGGGCAACACAATATTCCTTTTTTTCTAAACATAAAGGAATTGATAGATTATCCACTGAAGGAGAATGATGTTCTTTCAAACTTCTAATTTATACATGCTTGCCTAGCCAGCTAGCCTAGATCGTTGCGATAATCTGCCTTCTTTACCATCAAACAAAACAATATACCATACCATCACTGTTTTATATTTCAAAAGCTCCTGTGTTTTTATTTAGTTAAGAAATGGAACTTGACTAACAAGCAGCCCACCTGAATCTTGCCATTTCATAAAAAATCAGTATATTCATTAGTCGTACTTAAATATTAAATCAACAAATCTTGATACCTGGGTCTGAACCATTCCAATACGCTGGGCCCTGAACACGGCTACTGTGTTAGCAATATCTACAGCAGACATATCACCAGCAAGTATTCTCTGAATTGTGTTGTGAATTGTGCAATATGTTCCAGTTCTACCAATACCTGCACTGAGTGATAGAGTTTGTGTCAGACATACGTACACGTGATTTATTGTCATCATCACTGCCATAAAGTGCATAAACACAGAAAAAGAAGTAACGAAATGAACCTGCAGTGGACCACTATTGGACCAAGGTTTGGTGGTAAATGGTATAATCTTTTCAAAATTTCACGCACAGCTAATGTATCTTTGGGAACTCCGTGGTCAGGCCATTCGGGATACTGAATATGCAAAACAGATATTGGAGCATCTTCTACCTGCAACAATAGATAAAGATTAGCATGAACAGGGTGCAATAAACATTGAAGATATAGAGAAATTGAGTGCATTCCAAAATTATAACAAAAAATTTGTGATGTTTTTTTTCTTCTTTTTATAGAAAAGGAAAGTTTGCAAGGGGGAAAATATGATATATTGCAATAAGGTAAACCCCAGATATATAGCTTGGGATGAATAATATTTCAGGTTAGTATACATAGATGCAATTGCCCCCATCAACCTAAAAACCAAATTAACAACTAAATAATAGTTTCCCATCAATCAATGCCAGATGGGTTTCGATCAATGGTTTCTTTCAAGTTTCTTGTGTCTATCTAACTCAACACCAAATTGCCATCTTAAGACCACGAAAATAAAATATTAATAAAACAAAATAGATACCCTCCACCCAACTTCACTTGATATGCAGAACATTTAAAAAACAAAAAGATGAAAGGTTATCGTCATGGAAATTTTATCTTGGTGCAAAAGAAATTTAATTTGAAAAAAATGGAAGAATATACAACCAAGGACAGTAAAAAAAAAACTCCAAATTAGAACAAACTAAAAAATCGAAAGAAGGTTTATTTTTTATACTTATGTTATTTCTCCTTCCTCAACGTTTAATTCAAATCACCTATATATGGAAGATTATATTAGCAGAATAACTAGGAACTCTTCCAGAAAACTTTACAAAGCTATGTGTTATTATAGTTAGAAGGGTGTCATTTATTTCATGTTGATAAAAGTTCCCATCGTTATTTTTCTTAAAATATTTGAAGAGTACACAAAAGAATACCCTAAACTTCCAAAAACAAGACTAAGAGTCAACTGCTATATTTTAACCATAATCTAGTTCTAGAACCACCATCCCCGGTAAAGCATGAGCACAATCCACCATTTCGTTAAACTTCCATAGTTAAATTTGTAGTGGCCAATCAGGTTCTAGTGTTAACATAGTTGAGAGATATATTATTATTAAGGAAAGAACTCAGTTTAAGCATTAAAGTGAAGGCTATCTAAGAAAATTTCTGATATCCTAGGGTTTAGAGTAGGTTCGTATGTTTATAGCAATACAATTACAAAAGGGCCAAGAATTAGATGAAATAATAGTTTTCAACAGAAGGGGACCTCTTCCTGAATCTCACATCCTCCCATCTACAAACTAGTGCCCGTGCCAATCTGTAAAGAAAGATATATAGTCTGAATGTCACAACCATTACAAGAGGAAAATCATCTGACCTCTCTATGGTTCACCTCTAAAAGGCGCAGCACCAATGAAGTTTCAGTAGTGTTCACCCATTTACCAATAACAGAAATATTACCAACTTCTCGAGGTCCATCCTCCGCTTGAAAATAATCTCCACACTTTACCATCTATAGAGAAAGTAAAAGAAAACGTAATTAAAAAAATACAACGAGGAAGAAAAAACTCAATATGTTAGTCAATAGGCTAGGAAGGGCCAAGTGACAAGTACCTTATAATTATCCACCAACCTTGTAAGCATGATAATTGCAGGGCAGCGATATTGAATAATCATCTCCCAGAAATCTTCATAAGTATGTGGAAGTGGACCTTGTGTGGCAATAAACTGTGACACGTTTCCAGAGGAGGAGGTCTGCATAATACATTGAAGAGGCATATGCAAGCCAATTTAACTATCTATCTAATCCCTCTAAGTCTCCTTGCACAACAGTTATTTAATTAAAAGCACATTAAATAAGTTTATACCGAGACCAAGCTTGCATTGATATACCCCTGTGCCGCAGGTCTATAATCCGAACTCGATCTGAGAACAACCCTGTTATTGTCAACTGAAACAAGAAGTGACAAAATTCAATTTCTTTTCCCGAAAATAAAACAATAATCCAATAAACCCTCGGCAACAAATTTACATGGCAAAACGTCCGTGTATCTGTTTTTGTTCAAATTGACGCCGTCAAGAGCGACGGTGCATCTTCTCCTCATCTCACTCGGCGTTATTCTGTTTGCCTGAAACCGCAACACAACACGGTGCGTTGAATCTTAGTGTGTTTGATATGAGAACAATGAATTAGGTTAGGGTGCGAACCTGCAAGTGTGCAAACTCCCGAGTGATGGTGTGAGGAGCCTGGAGTTTGTCCTTCAAAAGGTTGAGGGCTTGGGTGCAGAGGCTGACCTGATCCGCAGTGAGGGTGATCGGGGAGGGGCTATCGGGCGAGAAATTGAAATTCTCGGGAGGTGGTGCGGAGGAGGAAGTGGTGGTGGGGTTGCCGTCCATGGTGGATCTCCGGCGGGGACGAGAGCGAGTAGCGACGAGGTTCCCCAGCTCCAGCTACGGTGTATTCCTCACTTCACTGCAGTGGAGTTGACCTGACGCAATAACAGAATGCGCTGCTTACGATTCGTTTTTCCATTTTTATTAGACTGAAAAGTGAATGGCGTTATTGAATTTATATTGCCTCTCTAATTTGATTTCTGAAAAACAACTAAATTAAGAGAAAAAAAAAAGATCTTGAAACTTTAACATATGTCTTTCGTGTTACTTTTTTTGTAATCTTTGTTTTCATGTCTCACGTATTCCTTTTTAGATATGGCAACGGGTTGGGTCGGGTCGGGCACGGATAGTGTTTATCCGTAATCCGACCTACCAAAAGAAAAATCTGTCCGTTATCCGTTCGTTTATTCGTTGGATATCCGCTTAAAAAATATTCGCAAATATTTCTAAAATCTGCGGGTACCCGTGGATACCTGATACCCACAAATATTTAAATAAATATGTGTTTTATAAATTTTTTAATATAAAATTATAAAAATAAAATATAAATTAAATTAAGTTTTAATTATAATTATAATTATAATTAGGGTTAAATATCTTTTTGGTCCCTCAAGTTTCAATGAAATTTGGAATAGTTTCTCTTCAAAAATTTTGACCAATTTAGTCTTTTATCTTTACAAATGCGTGAATTTAGTCCTTTTAACCAACTTTTGTTAAGTTTATTTGACGTTTCAAGCGCATTTTATGATAATATTCGAATTGTTTACACCGTTTGACACATTTTTTCTTCAATAGTAACTCGAATATTATCATAAAATGCATTTAAAATATCAAATAAACTTAACAAAATTTGGTAAGAAAGACTAAATCCACATATTTTTAAAGATGAAATTGGTATAAAGTTTCGAAGAGGGACTAATTCCAAAATTCACTAAAATTTAAGGGACCAAAAACATATTTAACCCTTATAATTATAATTAAATTTGACATAATAAAATATACTATTACTTCTAATTTTAATTAAATTTAACTTAATAAAATATAAATTAAATTTTAATTTTAATTTTTTGCGGGTAACGGGTACCCGCAGGTACGGGCCCGCAGGTACGGATAGTATGATACCCGTACCCAACCCGTTTATAAGCGGGTATTAAAATACCTGTTATCCACTACCTACAGGTAATAAATACCCACGGATAATAACTATCCGTCACGAATTTTATCCGCGGATATCCGCGAATACGGGTATTTTTGTCATCCCTATTCCTATCTTTAAAACTGGATTAGGAAGCCATCTGTTAAAATAAATTTTTGTACAACGAATTTTAACACAGAAATTGAAAATAAATAAAATATAATATTTCAAACTCAATTACGTTTAAAACATATTTGGTATTTAAATAAATAACACGATATTTAAATTTATTATGACTTGATTATAAAAATAAATTAATTATTTTTTAAATGAATTAATTTTAAATTTATCAAAATATAAAAACTAATAATATAGTAGTTCTAATATTTATTTATTTTATAAATGAAACTTAAATTTAAATAATAAATATAATAATATTTATATGATAAATAATAAAGTTTTGTCGGACTAAAAAAATTTTGAATAAATATTTGTCTGACATAAAAATATTAAAATGTAAAATAAAAATAATTTAAAAAATTATTTTTTATATAATTATAAAATAAAAATACACAATAATTTTAATAATTGATATCTACAAATTAAATTTTAATTATTATTATAAAGTAATTTAATATGTAATTACTTTAATTATTTTAATTTAATATATTAAAAAAAGTTAACAAAATATAATATAAAATTTATACAAATAATTAATTTAGTTTCAATTTAAAAAGAGATATCATTGTTCCATTTTTAAAAAATTGAAAATGAATAGAATATATATATATATATATATATATATATATATATATATTTATATATATATATATATATATTTATTGAATTTAATATAATAATGATATTTGATATTAATATTAATACGTGGAATTTATAGTGTCATGTGACACATTACATATGTGGACAATGATTTTTATTTTTTTAAAAAAAATTAAAAAGTTAATTATTTAAAAAAATGGAGATCCTAGTTCATATGTATTTAGCATTATTAATAAGGTAATAACAGGAATTAACTAATTGAGTTAATTTTAAACTTAGATTGAAATAAAAATTGAGTTCAAACTTTTCAATCATACTTAGAACGAGTAATTAAACATGTATAAAAATGATTGTTGGGCCATGTAAGTCATATGAATGTGGTCAGATCCTAGGATTTTACAAAAACAATTCTTACAAATAAAAACACTTGTCAAAAACTGTCAATAAACCAAAACAAGTACAGATTGGGCTATACAAGGCACCCAAGTCATTCTATCGGCCCACTAAAGAAACAATCTTACACTTATTTAAGCTTCAATAAAATATAACCCACATCACTCATTTAATATTAGGTGGACTATTTATTTAATTCAATATAAATTATTCTAATTACTTAATTTAATTTTTGACTAAGATATCGATACACATAATTATAAATCCTTAACAAGCAACATTTTCAACATTTAAAGTTACTCATTCTTTTTACATTATGTTTTCAAAACTAATTAATATAATTTCTTTCAGTGATGTCAAAATACAATTGCAGCACAACCATTCATACTATTAAATAGAATGGTAAAAAAAGTAAACAAAATACTTCTTTATTTATTTAAAGATAAAATAAAATGAAAAGATAATATTTCATAAATCATCTCCTTTTAATTCCTTATCGATTTCAAAAGAAATTATGTATTATAGCAAATAAATTGCTTGGGAGCACCATGAGTTCAAGACTCAAAGTATTAGGTTGTTTATGACACTGAGGAAAGAAGATGAAACGGTTACACTAAAAAACTGAGAAGACATTCTACCTCGATTGGCTCAGATACGACATAGTAACACAGTTTTTACATTGAGAGTTTAGAAGACAATAATTCTTATGATAGGATATGCACCGTATGGTCTATCGTCATTCCTAACTAGATCATCGTGAGACGGTCCAAAGACAAATAGCCAAAGACCGTCCGTTACAGACAGATAATTCTTTGGGTTGTTGATGTAGCCATCTATAGTTGGTTTTCTCTCATTTTTTTAGCCATAGTTTACACATGTATATGGTTTTTTTGCACACATGATTTAAATTGAATAGATTAGTATACTATTATAGGAATATAATGATATGTTATGTTTGTGAATCAAGATATTGATAGAAAGTTAGTAATTTCTGAAGTGTTCTAGATTATTCAATTTTATTTAAGGAGCACAAGATGGAACGAAAGGGGAGCAATTATTTTTTACTTAGTAGATTTTGGATTTGACATAGAATTTAATTATTGAGTTGAACATTCATGAATTATGATGAATTGATTTTTTGTAAAGTTAATCCAAGTTTAGAGATTTATTGTAACTTCTTTTGTAGGATTAATATGCTTGACTAAATGAACATTTGGATTGGTTTTATCTCATTACTTTAAGAATGTTATGACACGTAGAACTTGGAAAAATTAATGTTTTATCTTATTTATGTTGGAGATTGATGGATTGATCAAATTTAATTTGGTTTTAGATCAAATTTATTGATGGTGTTGAGATGTTTTGGAGTACAATCTCTAATCATATCCTTTTGTGCAAAGTACACAATTTATGTAACACAGCCACGTCTCACTGTTAGAAGAAGTATATATAAAATATATTAATAAATTCGCGTCCAACTTGTTAAATTTTCCACATGTAGACTGTCACTAATTTTCTACACAATGATTAGTCCGTATGGAATTAGTAATGAAATAGCAGAACCACTTTTCCAATTCTCACTCAAAAGTGAGTACGCGTTGGGCGACGACTTACCGGTCGTAATTGATCCGGACAAATAAATGTGACTTAGTGCTGTCTAATCAATTTATCAAACTCTAGAGTTACCAACACATTAAAATTATATCATAAAAAATTATTCATCTTTCTTCTATCCTTATTTCAGTTTAAAATTAATAATATGTATTTATATAATAAAATTATTTTTTTGTGTTTTTGACATTAAATGTATAATATTACATTTTCTTTGTTGTGTTTTTTATTTATTTTAAAAATATTTAATTAATATTTGAATCGATAAAAATATACGAGTAAACTTTTTATCCAATAAATATATGATACAAATTTCATATATACTTTTTTATATGGAGTCAATAATGATGATAAATTTTTATCCTAAAAGTAAAGATTAGAAAGTAAATTCCCCACCTATTTCACCACACATTGGTGTAATGGAGAGTAACCTAAAATGAGAAAAAAGAGGACACAAAGTTCCTCCATGTGGAATTAAAGGCACACTATTCGGACACACGTCTTCCGTTGTAGAAACTACAAAAATAATGGACCAGAGAGGACTCCTTTAGAATGAACAACCAAATCTTCAACGTAGAGTTTATTGCACGTTTCAAACAGTCAAAACGTGATATTGATTTAAAGAAACTGCGCCTAATTTCAATTTTTTTTCGTAGAAGTAGAAGACAGGAAAGACGATGAATTTACTACAAATTTATTTATGTTTATATTTTATTAAAAATATCCCTACGTTTAAAAATATAATTAAGTAGGAGTATTTAAATATTAGTGGATAAAAAATTAATTCAAAAATGAAAAAATAAATAAATAAACAGCTTTGTTATATATTTAATTGAATAGTTGTTTTTTTAACTGAATCTTTGGATTCAATTTGCAATTGGTATATTTGAAATTAAACCAAACTGCAATTTATTTCGATGGTATAAATTTCTTTTACTATTTTTAATGAAATAAATATACTTTATTATCGGAATCATATTTCCGAAAATATTTTGAGTATATGATTGGCATTTAATCATTTTTAAAATACATTTATTTCATTCAAAATACTAAAAGAAAGTGTAAAATAGGTGACTTTCATTTCGATAAAAATAAGGGCTTACCTTTTATCAAGGAAATTAAAAAAAAAACAAATTTTGAGAACCAATAATTCTTAAGTTTTTTTCTAAAACTCATAGAATCACACTAAATATGAAAAAAAATAATATCAAATTTACATAATTTAAAAAAAATCCTTTAAAAGTGTCTTAGTACAAACGTCTTCTTGGTTCATGATCCAAAATCTTTGTCGTAGGAAGACATTTTATCAGCCAGCGTTGCCATTTGGTTGGTCGGATTGAAGAAATTTCGTATCGAAATCGTGGTAACCTTGATTAAATATATTTTGTCCTTGAACACAAAATTTTATTTGTGATTGGTTTTCATATTTTCGTTTACATTTCTTTTATTCTTTTATTTTTCTTATTTTTATCTTACATAACTAATTTTTAGTTTCATGATGTGTAATAAATTAAAGGTGTTTTTATTAAATAACTATAACAATTAATAAAAAATAAAATATTTTTATAACAATAATATATATTTTTTTTTGGTAACAATATTTATATCAATTTTTTAATTGTCTTTACTTTTTTATTATTAAAAAAGAGATGTGGAGATACAACTGTACATCCTCGGTTTGAAGAAGAAACTCTAAACAATTTAAATGGAGAAATAGTAATTTGACCCTTTTCAAAAAATACACAAAAAAACACACGGTTAAGAATCCTCTTTAATAATACTAACATAAAAACAGACGTTATCGCGTTTGTGTGTATAATTTTTTAAATATACGTGATATTATATCAAGAGGTGATAATATTGTGATGTTAATAAGTTAATATATAAACTAAAATTATATTTATTAAAAATAAAGTGAAATATATTAAAACAAATGACAGAATAATCATTGATAAATAAAAAAAAAAAAAGAAAAAAGGAAAAAATGAGAGATAACCAATTTTAGAAAAAGCCAGTAAAAGTAATAGTCAATTTTAAAAAAATTAATTAATTATTATATTTAAAAGATAAAATTAATATTTTAAAATGTGGACACAAAAAGGAGAATTTCTTTATATATTGTTATAGATAACAATATATAATAGAAGTTTAAATTGAAAAATAAATATAACTAAAATATTATTATTATGGAGTTGTGGCGTAAAGTAAACGTATCACCACTAATTTAAATACATGTCCCCTCGATGAAGTTAAAACCATCCTAACCCTTGTTCCTTACTTTCTGGCAGCAATGAATGTCTTTTCCTCTCGAGAAGCAGCAATTTTTGCATGGTTACTCTGCATGCTGATGCTAAGTAGTGGAACATGCAATTTCAATATTGGTTGTGACCAGAAAGACAAGTTGGGTCTCTTAAACTTCAAGAAAAGAGTAATAGATCCATCTGGTGTGCTCTCTTCATGGAACCCTCATCAAGATTGTTATTGTGAGTGGAGAGGAGTTAAGTGTGATAACATCACAGGTAGAGTCACTGGGCTCAGTCTCCCATGTTCTACACCAATTGCAACTACTTACGTTGACAAACCAGATAAATCACACTGTCTCACAGGTTCTATTTACCTATCCTTATTGTTGGTGGAATTGGAATTTCTAAATTACTTCAATTTGCAAAATAATGACTTCTTAGCTGTTCCATTCGATTCTATGCATCAGAATTGTCATAACCTGTCTGTAGTTTCTCATTTTCATCACTGTGACAACTCCTCGTCTCTTCGTCATCTTAATCTAGCATTTAATCACAATCTTGTCATCAATAATCTTCGATGGCTCTCTCGCATTTTATCCTTGGAATATCTCGCCCTCAATGGAATTGATCTTCACAAGGAAACTAATTGGCTTCAATCAATGACTATGCTTCCGTCACTTTCAGTACTCTTGATGTCTAATTGTCAACTTAAAGACTTTAGTCCATCTCTTCCACATGCTAATTTTACTGCACTCAACGTTCTTGATCTTTCTAACAACGAATTTGGCTCAGAGTTGCCTAAATGGTTATTCAATCTTAGTTGTGGTATCTATGTTTTAGATTTTGGGTTCAACTCTTTAAGAGGCCACTTACCTGAGGTATTGTTAAATCTTCAGCAACTAGAATACTTGAACTTGGAAGAGAATAATTTGGACGGACCCATTCCTAGTTGGTTTGGCAAATTCCAATATCTAGAATATCTTATTATTAAAGGTAACATGTTTTCTGGATCCATTCCCCCAAATTTGGGAAATCTATCATCCTTAATTCTCTTGAGTATTAGTTCAAACCAATTCACGGGAGTTGTGTCTGAGAGATATTTTTCCAAATTGTCAAAATTAAAGGTATTGATTATGTTTTCATCACCACCATTAGTATTTGATTGTGATCCGCAATGGGTTCCACCTTTTCAACTTGAACGATTGGTTATCGAATTTGCAGGTCCTAACCTTCCAGAGTGGTTGTATACGCAGAGGTATCTTAAACGTTTATCTATTTTTGATTCATCATTTGTGGCCAAAAGCAAGTTTTGGAATTTTGTATCAAGAGTGACTAATCTCGATTTAGAATACAATATGATAGTTGGGAACCTGTCAAATGTGTTGTTGAACTCTTCATTCGTTAGTCTATCATCAAATGATCTAAAAGGTTTCCTGCCTCGATTATCATCTAATGTGGCCATTTTCGATGCATCCAATAACTCATTATCTGGAAGCATTTTTCCTCTCTTGTGTGATCATAAGATGTTGAATGGAAAAGGCAGTTTGATCTACTTAGACATCTCTGGCAATCATTTGTCTGGAGAGCTTACAAATTGTTGGAAGAATTTGAAATCACTTATTTATGTTAACTTGGGAAGAAATAATCTGACTGGCAAGATTCCATCCTCAATGAGCTTGCTAAGTAATCTCGCCTCACTGCATTTGCATGAGAATAATCTGTATGGAAGGATTCCTACCTCGCTACAAAATTGTCACTCTTTGTTGGTCTTTAATGTCCGTCAAAATAACTTATCGGGAAATATACCAAATTGGATTCCACATGGTTTTAAGGCTCTCCAACTAAGGTCTAATAACTTTAGTGGTACCATTCCAACACAGATATGCCAAATATCTTCCCTCATTATTTTGGATATCGCTGACAACATAATCACAGGACAAATACCCACCTGCCTACATAATATCTCATCTTTAGTTTTCAACAATGCTTCAGAGAGCAGCCTTACTTTTTCCTTTGCTTATTTTGGTTCCCTTAGCTACTTCAAGAACGACGATCTTGAGCTGGTTACAAAAGGTCAAGTATCAGACTACGGTAAAAACCTGCACTTCATGACCTTAATTGACATGTCGAGGAACAATTTGTTCGGAACAGTACCTCCCCATATGTCCAGTCTCATTGGATTGCACTCTCTAAACTTGTCTCACAATAAATTGACGGGGAAAATACCATATGAGATTGGCAACATGAGAAACTTGGAGTCCCTTGATCTTTCATCAAACCAAATGCAGGGTGAAATTCCTCAAAGCTTGGCTGATTTGTCCTTTCTCGGATTCTTAAACCTATCATTCAACAATTTCACTGGCAAAATTCCATCTGGCACACAACTTCAGGGGTTTGATGCAACCGGCTATATTGGTAATCTTGGGCTTTGTGGACCTCCACTTGCCAAAATCTGCTGGCAAGATGGTGAACCTAAACGCTCAAAGCCGATAGATGAAAATGATGATAAATCTGAATTTTTGCCATGGTTTTATATTGGATTGGAGTCTGGATATGTCACGGGCTTCTTGGGAGTTTCTTGTGCAATTTTCTTTAATACAAAATGGAGGCATGCATACTTCAAGTTTCTTTATAAGATCAGAGATCGATTTTATGTGATGATACTCATCAAAATGAACTCTTCTGGTTGAGGTCAAACATATACTGGTGAGTGAAACCTTTCCATCGTAAATTCATTTGATTCAAGTTTTTTGGCATAAATTTCTCTAAACTTCAACTAGGAAAAACTAGTGAAAAAAATTGAACTTTTTGCATGCTTTAAATTCAATTTATGTACTTAACTTTTGTTAAAATAAATAGGAAAACGATTAGATGACATTTTTTTACCACCTTACGCGGCATTAGCTTTTGCATTTTAGTTTTGAATTTAATTTTAAGTGGTACACGCGGACAGAGGAAATGTAAAAGCGGTAGATGTGCGTGGAGAAAATTCTCATTCTCTTACCCCATTCTGTAAAAACAGAACCCATGTTTCTTTGTGCTGTGAAAGTTTTCCATAGTCGAACCCTTGAATCCTCCATTTGTGGACTGAAAATTCCCCAATCTCTACGTGGAAGCTTTCATTTTCGAACCCAATCCTGTGCAGCCACCAAGGTTTTCAACTATAAGCAATCTTATCGCAGCCCCTTGTTCGTCTAAGAAGCTGTGATTTTCGAACCCCAACGCCATTCCTTTGTACCCATAAAGGCTTCAATCCATAATGTGCATTTGGGGAGGTTTGATTTTGCTTTCCCCTAACCTTTTGTTGACAATCCTTCTTCCCATGTGCTCTGAACTGTGCAACCCATAACCTTAACGTTTCAAAGACATCCCATCCAACTATAAGTGCATTTGTGGAAAAACTTCCCTGATTCATTTTTAGATTTAACTTGCAACCAGAGACCAATTAAGTTGTAACCCACGAACAACTTCTTGCACAAAAATAAAGTAACAAATTTGAAAAGTATAGCTAGAAACACAATTCTCTTCCATACTTGTTGGACCCCAACATGTGCAGACCAATAACATACCACATCCCAGCTCTTCTAAACCAAATATATGTGTATTTGGGGAAAATTTTCCTGACTCGATCTTAAATTTAACTTGCATAGTTCAAAGCACATGGGAAGAAGGGTTGTTAAGAAAGATTAGGGGAAAGCAAAATCAAACCTCCCCAAACGCACATTATGGGTTGAAGCCTTTATGGGTACAAAGGAATGGTGTTGGGGTTAGAAAATCACAGCTTCTTAGACGAATAAGGGGCTGCAATAAGATTGCTGAGAACCTTGGTAGCTGCATAGGATTGGGTTTGAAAATGAGAGCTTCCACATAGAGATTGGGGAATTTTCAGTCTGCAAATGGAGGATTCAAGGGTTCGACTATGGAAATTTTTCACATTACAAGGAAACATGGATTCTGTTTTTACAAAATGGGGAAGAGAATGGAATTTTCTCCACGCGCATCTACCACTTCTACATTTCCTCTATCCACGTGTACCACTTCAAATTAAATTCAAAATAAAAATTAAAATGCAAAAGCTAATGCCACGTAGGGTGGTAAGAAAAGTGGTAAAACAATGTTGTCCTCTAATCATTTCTCAAATAAATATGATCCAATTTCTTGAAAAAGTAACTTGTATAAATGGATTGCTTTTAAAAGCCTTGATTATACTATTTTTTATTATATTTTCTTACAAGTATTAGAGATATGTATTTATAAATAAATTTATCTAAATAAAATCTTTTCTTATAAACGTCTTGGCAACTATAGAGAAAGAAGAATACTTATTTTCACATTTTCATTTTCAGTTGTTGTAAATTTGAATTTATTACTATATGGTAAAATAAGTTTTGTATTTCTCTAAAAATTCTAAAAATATTATGTTGTTCAGATGTTTTACATCCTTTAAACTTTAAATATATTTTGTAGATAGTTTAATATAGATGAAAAACCCATATAAAAACCAGTATTACATAGTGTTCGTTATGTATCTAATTAAGAGAACCGTTAATTAAAATTCGTAAATTAAAGTTGTTGTAGACATATGTTTTTCTTTTGTTCTCAATCTAAGTTAATATTAGATACTAATAAAAAGATAAAATAAAATAAAATAATTTAAATATGTTTATTTTGTAGAGAAAAAAAAAACATAAATGGAATTGTTAGTTATTAACTATAGAGTTAAATATGTTTTTGTTTTTAATTGTAATACATGACAAATCTTAACCATTTATTAATAAATCATGAATTTATTGGCATAATTAACATTCATTTTCTCACCAATAATTAATATTTGTATTACTCATGTTCACTTTAAGGAGCCAAATCTTTCTTCCACAATATTTGACACATCGGTTTTTCTTAATCCACTTACCCAAAGACTATCTTCCACAATATTTCACTTTGTTATAATTAATGCATTTATTATCTTATGTATTTAGGGCTTTATGATTTGTGAAAAAGAAGACTAAAAAGTGATCAACTGCAAGGTAATAGAATGAAGCACTGTCAGCATTTATGAACTCAGTATTTGAATTTGTTTATTATTAGTTGTCGTTTTTTTTTTGTGCTTTGAGAAACACTGTTATTGCTTTGTTACTGTTTGTTTCTCTTTTGTCATTTGTTTTTTTGTTGTGTATTGTATGTGAGAGAGTGTTAATCATTCTGGTTTTATTATACAAATATGTAGTTCCAAACATTCCTCCTTTTTTTAATGTGTTGATTTTGTTCTAAAATAAAATCTTCTATATGACAAATACTATTTATTCAAGAGATTGTTTTTTATTAAAAAAATAAAGGTAAACATTTTTTAATTATAATTGTTGGGTTCTTAGTGATATGTTAATGTCACATTGTTTAAAAATAATAAAAATCTCATTGATTTGATTTATTTATTGTTTGATGCATCACTATATTATTTCAGTGAAAATTTAGTCCATTTAAATGATAAATACAGTACTAAGTGCTCTAAATGAAAAATAATAATAATAATAATGGTTAGACTTACACGTTTATTTTGAATGTTTAAGTAATAACTCTTATATTCATAATACTTAATAATTATAAATAACTTTACTATATATCATGAAATATTTGTCTTTCAATTTAATACTTAAAAACATACGATTTAAGTTTAATCAAATTATGTTGTTATTTGGTCCACCTCATCATGTTGTTGGTTTCGTGCAAACTACATGTCATATCAGTAAATCAAAAGATCAATAAGTTTAAAAACTCACCATGTCCCACACTTTCTTTTGTTCATGTTTATACGTCAGTTCGTTGTTATCCATAATATTATATCAACAAAATTTAAATTCAATTCAAAATTTTGATGTTTATGTATATTTATAGCCATGTATTTATATATTTATATATTTATATATATATATATATATATATATATATATATATATATATATTTATTAGAAGAAAGATATAATATTTTTAAATATCTTATATTTATCTTTTGAGTGGCAAATTAAAAAATTTATTTAAAAATAAATTTAAATTAGTTTTAACAACTCTAATAATGTTTTATCTAAAATAATTAAATAATAAAGTACACGTTACTGAAAGAATTACAAATAACTTAAATGCATTACTGATATAAAATTAGTAAAACATTATTATTCTGTTTTATAAAAATATAATACCTATGTTAAATTTTAATTATATTTTTTATAAACTTAAATTTATGCACAAATACAATATTATACAAGTTAATAATTTTGATAAAATGTTACTTTTGTTAGTGTTATCATAGGAAAAACAACGGTCACAAAGACAATGCAAAATATATATTTGGTTCTGTTTTTATTATGTTCTTTTATTGACAAATTAATTATTAGATTTTTTGTTAATGAAAAAATTAAACTCATACATCATTTATCCTAAATCCCTCATTTAAATCTTAATTTTTAAAATTATTAGTAAAAGGATCGAACACACAACGTTTCTTATGATGTAATTTCTTCCCAATACAAGACAATTTGTAAAATATCTATATTTTGTTAGAATAACGATCTATGACCATAAGTTCAATGACATCTAAGTCTAATTTTTACAACACGGTCAATTTTATTTATTGTTACTGGAGAAAAAACAACAAAATTATTAAAATTATTTATCTTGGACGAAAATTGAAATGTAACTTTGCTAACATATCTTTTTGGTATATGCAAATAACGAATTTTTATTTTAGAATTTATATATTTTTGAGTAATACAAGGTTAATTTATTTTTATGTTTTATTAGACATCAAATAAGATCGCATAAGATAAAATACTTGTGTCTTGTTTGATCTGTAGTTAAACTTAACTATTGTCTTCCAGACCACATATGTTTTATACTTGGTTGTTTTTAACTCTTAACTAAAATTATACAATGTTGAATTTTTGTTCTAACATATTCAATTATTAAATCAAAATTTAGTTAATTATTAATTTGATTTTTAAAATGAAAGTGCAAATTAAAATTTAAAATTCAAAATTCAAGATTAGAGAAAATAATAACAAACTTGAAACATTTAATAATGGGCGTAAAACTTAATTGAAAATGAATGATCTAGATTTCGTGAATGAAACTTCAATAATTAGGTTTTCGCAAAGAGATAAGAAAACTAAAATAATATTATTATGGTCAAATAATAAACAAAATATCAAATTAGCCAAAAATATTAAAGCGAAACAACTACGATGAGTCTGATTTGTCATCACTAAAAAAATATTTAAAAAATTAATGTAAAATATATAAAAGTGTTTTTAATATATAATAAAACTATAAATCTATTTGCAAAATATATATTATCAACTTTTAGTAAGAAGTATAAAATAATTTAATTTGGATAAAACTTTACTTGAGACTTACATAGATATCAAATGTTTTTCTTGAAAAAAAAAATCATTTGGACAAGGTATAGAACTATTTTCTTTTTTAACTTATAGATTCCTTGGGAGCTAGCTCTAGTGTAATCGTGAAAATAAAAAGGAAACCTACCTACAAAAAATTCTTATTATATATTGATGTTAAGAAGTGATAATAAGTAAATGATAGTTAAATAAATAATTATTTGAATTAGCCTAATGAATAACAAACAAGAATATTATATTCTAGTATCTATGATATTCGAAATAAACTTTGAATTTAAGTATTTTGGAGATAAATAGATACATCATACTATGTGAGACTTTTATGGAGATAAGCTAGAACGAAAAAAAAAAAAGTTTAAGAATACAAAAGGCCATATGAATTAAAGATACATGTTTGAAGTCCTTGGATAGTGTGGAAGACAAGGGATAGTAGGATGATATAGGCAACAATCAACTGCTTCAGAAATCTGAAACAAATGCTAAAGAAAAGAAGTAGACAACAGGGGAGAATCGGAGAAGGATCTAAATGTGGGATGAGTTTGTGGACAAGTGACTCAAGATTGGTATCCACAAAAGTGGGTTGTAGAAACCAGAGCCAAGCTCACTCCAATCATCGAAAGAGATTGCATACTGAGAACAAAACCATCCTCACACAGAAAAAGAAAAAACCCCATAATCAGTTACAATTTATACACTTCAAAATTCATATACATCACCATGTGTTCATCAATAGCAGTAACACACCAGAAAGAGGTACTTGTTTACTGTTAGATCAAATAAATTAATTATACAGAATGGTTAAAGGAAAAAGTAAATCGGGGTCTCATGCCACTAACAACAAATTAATCAAATAGATGAACCTGAGGTTGCGTTCTCGATCCCTAACAGGTTCATCTTAATAAAAACTCAATGCATTCACAAAAACCAAATTGGAGAATAAAAAAAGAACCGAAAATTAATTGTAATGGTTAAAATTGAAGAAGCAAAGAGATAAAGAGATACCTCATGTCCAACATGATGCGGGGAAGATAACGACGGACAGGACAACGATGACAAAGAGGAAGAGGCGGTTAAGATGTCCAAATTAGTTTTAGATTGAATTTGACTCCTCACGAATTCGTACCAGACTGGATTAAAAAAATTTAATTTTTTTAGAAATTGGTTGAACTTAACTCAGTTAATCTACTAACATTTCTTTTACAATTTTTATAAATTTTTTATAATTATTTAATATTTCTAATTATATAAGTTCATAATTTTATATTTTATATTTTTAAATATTGAAATGTTATTCAATTAATAATATTTGAATGTTTGATTAATTTATTTGTCATATATTATATACGTTCATACTTTAATCTTTAATTATTGATAATAGTCGAGAATTAGGATGACCACCTTTTGATTACAAGAATAAATTTAGTCAATTTACCTTTATTGTAATACAATAAATATATAAAATAAATTGAAAAAATAAAAATTGTAAGTAAACATATTTAAAATTTTCATATATATAATTTTTTTGGTTTTCATTCTTGATTCATTTGATGCAGTAACCATATTATAATATGTATAAACATTAATATAGTAGTTTGCTATTTTTTTTTCAATTATTTGAATCTGATTTAATTTAAAAAAATAATTAAAAATGATGTTAATGAAAAATTGTATTGCGGATGTCGACTTCCGCAATAGGATTTTACATTAACATCATTTTTTTAATTAAATCAGATTCATATAATTCAAAAAAAAAATTAACAAACCACTATAGTGATGTTTATACATATTATAGTATGGTTACTGGATTAAATTGATCAACAATCAAACTCCAAAATAATTATGTATGAAAATTTTAAAAAAAAATGTTGCGGATGTCGACATCTGCAACACAAACTGACATCTGTTGAATACTATTGTGGATGTTGACATCCGCAATGCACATTTACATTAAAATCATTTTTAATTTTTTTAATTAAATTAAATTCATATAATTCAAAAAAAAAACTACAAACCACTATATTAATTTTTATACATATTATAGTATGGTTACTGGATTAAATGGATCAACAATCAAACCCAAAAAAAATTATTTATGAAAATTAAAAAAAAAATGTTGTGGATGTTGACATCCACAATACAATTTTACATTAACATCATTTTTTATTTTTTTTAATTAAATAAGATTCATATAATTAAAAAAAAAAAAAATCAATATATTAATGTTTATACATATTATAGTATGGTCACTGAATTAAATGGATCAACAATCAAACCCAAAAAAATTATTTATGAAAATTAAAAAAAGAAAAATACATTGCGGATGTCGACACCCACAATACAATTTTACACTAACGTCATTTTTATTTTTTTTAGTTAAATCATATTCATATAATTCAAAAAAAAATTAACAAACCACTGTATTAATGTTTATACATATTATAGTATGGTTACTAGATTAAATAGATCAACAGTCAAACCCAAAATTTTTTTTTATGAAAATTAAAAAAAATATTATATGTTGCAGATGTCGACATCCGCAACACAAACTGACATATGTTGAATACTATTGCGGATGTCGACATCTGCAATACAATTTTATATTAACATCATTTTTTATTTTTTTTATTAAATCAGATTCATATAATTAAAAAAAAATAACAAACCACTATATGATGTTTATACATATTATAGTATGGTTACTAAATTAAATGGATCAACAATCAAACCCAAAAAAAATATTTATGAAAAATTAAATAAAAGAATTGCATTGCGGATGTCGACATCCGCAACACAAATTGACATCCGGTGAATACTATTACGGATGTCGACATCCGCAATACAATTTTACATTAACATCCTTTATAGTTTTTTTTAATTAAATTAGATTTATATATTTCAAAAAAAAAATAACAAATTACTATATGTATGTTTATACATATTATAGTATGGTTACTGGATTAAATAGATCAACAATCAAAGCAAAAAAAATTATATATGAAATTTTTTTAAAAATATATATATGTTGTGGATGTCGACATACGCAATACAAAATTGACATTGGTTTCAATATTATTCTAGATGTCGACATCCATAATACAAACATGATATATGTTTTGACATTATTGCGGATATCGACATCCACAATACAAAGTAGGTGGAATTATTATGGTCAAAAATTCTGACACTTAAAAGTATTGGAGAAAAATTTGGAGGTGGGGGAGAAACTCCTTTCACCACATTGTAAATTGTAATTGAGACTCGTTTAGGAGAGTAAGCTAAAATGAGAAAAAAGTTTGAGAACAGAAAGTTCCTCTATATGGAATTAAAGGCACACTATTCGGACTCACGTTTTCCCGTTGTAGAAACTACAGAAGTAATGGACATGAGAGGATTCGTTTAGAATGAACAACCAAATCTTCAAAGTGGAGTTTATTACACGTTTCAAATAGTCAAAACAACGTGATCTTGGTTTAAAGAAACTCTAGAACGGACGTTGGAAGAGTTGAAAATAGTGGTTACAAAACAAAAAACTGCGCCTAATTTCAAATTTTCGTAGAAGTAGAAGACAGGAAAAACGATGAATTTATTACAAATATATTTATGCTTATATTTTATAAAAGATTTCCCTACGTTTAAAAATATAATTAAGTAGGAGTATTGAAATATTAGTCGATAAAAATCAATTAAAAAATGAAAAAAAATAAAATAAACAGCGGTAATATATTTAATTGAATAGTTTGCTTTTAACTGAATCTTTGGATTCAATTTGCAATTGGTATCTTTGAAATTAAACCGAACAGCAATTATTATTATTATTATTATAAATTTGTTTCGATGATATAAATTTCTCTTACTATTTTTAATGAAATAAATATATTTTATTATCGGAATTATATTTCCAAAAATATTTTGAGTATACATGATTGGCATTTAATAATTTTTAAAATACATTTATTTCATTCCAAATACTAAAAGAAAGTGTAAAATAGGTGACTTTCATTCCGATAAAAATAAGCGCTTACCTTTTATCAAGGAAATTAAAAAAAAAAAAAAAAATTTTTGAGAACCAATAATTCTTAGATATTTTTTTTCTAAAACTTATAGAATCACATTAAATATGAAAATAAATAATATCAAATTCACATATTTTAAAAAAAATAAATAATTATAACTGGTGTCTAACCCTTTAAAAAAATTGTCTTAAAATCACTGGTTAAAAAATAATTAATATGTATTAAAATATAAGAAAAAAAATGTCTATGTGTATTTATAATTAATAATTTTATGTATTAAAATATTATTTCTTTCTTTATTAAAAAATTATTAAACTAATAGGAATGTTGCAAAATATTACAGTAAAGTCAGAAAAAGAAATTTAATAAAATTTCAAATTGATACTTTAATTTTTTTTGTTAACTTTTTATATATTTAATACTATTTTTTGTCAGTTTTTCTTTTAATTTAAATTTTTTTAATGTTTAATTATATTTTAATTTTTAACAATATTAAAATATAACTATTTTATTATTTAATTAATTTTTAATTTTGATCGATGAACATTAAATAAAACATTAAACATAATTTTATAATATTTAGAAGAATGAGCACTAGTTAAAGAATATTTAATACAAATTGATTTTATCATTTTTATATTGAAAGCTAAAATTATTAAGTACATTAAATAAAGAATGCTAACTAGTGTCTTTAGAAAACTAATTATATAATAATTAATATGTATTAATTTCATCATTTAATATCACATTTAATTATGTATTTTTGTAAAATTCAATATGTATTAATTATCATTAACCTAATATTTATAGACATTTTCATTTTTTAAATAAAATAAAACTACACTAATTATTAAGTTATATTTCATTTAATATCAAAATGCATATTAGTTAACCTTAAAAAAAATCCTTTGAAAGTGTCTTAAATACAAACGTCTTCTTGGGTGCATGATCCAAAATCGTTGTCGGAGGAAGACATTTTATCAGGCAGCGTTGCTATTGATTGGTTGGTGGGATTGCGAAGAAATTTCGTCTCGAAATCGTGGTAACCAGTGGGCAAAAAATCTATTTTTCTTGATCCAATCCACTTTTGCTCCAATCCAATCTATTTATAATCCATTTTATTACAAATCCAATCCATTTAAAATCCATTTAATGAATCTAGATTTCAATCTAATTTACATTTTATATATTTTATGGATTGAATATCCATTTTATAAATCAAGATTTTTAAATATGGATAATCCAAACAATCCAATCCAAATTTTTAATTTAAATTTTTAGTTGGGTTAGACTAAAGGTTGAGATGGACTAGGCTAAATTCAGACTCGGACGGGCCTTGCTCAACAATCTATACGGATCTGGCAGGCCCGACGACCATAAGAGGTTGGGCGGGCCTAAAGATATGAACGGGCTAGGCGGGTCCGACAAATCGAACGAATCGATCGGACCCAACGATCCAAAAAATTTGAGTGAGCCCGATGACCCGAACGGGCCAGGCGGGCCAATGACCCAACGAGCCAGGTGGGTCCAAAGACCCGAACGGGCCAGGCAGGTTCGAAGATCCGAACGGGCCATACAGGTTCAAAAATTCAAACAGGCCTAGTGGGCTCGAAGAACCGAACGGGTCAGGCGGGCCTGAAGACCCGAACGGGTAAGGTAGGCCCGATGACCCGAACGAGTCAGACGGGCTCGAAGAATCGAACGGGTAAGGCGAGCTCGAAGACCCGAACAGGTCAGGCGGGCCCGAAGACCCGAACAGGTCAAGCGGACCTAAAGACTCGAACGGGTCAGGCGAACCTAAAGACCCGAACGGGCCAGGCAGACCCAATGACCAAAACAGGTCAGGCAGGCCCAAAGACCCGAACGGGTCAGGCAAGCCCAAAGACCTGAACTGGCCAAACGTGCCCGATGACCCGAACGGGCCAAGAGGGCCCCATAACCGAACAGGATAGGCGGGTTCCATGACCTGAACAGGCTCGGCAGGCCCGATGACCTGAACGGACCCGATGACCCGGTGGGGCCCGACGATCCGAATGGACCTGACGACTCGGACGACCAGACGAGCACAACGACCCAGACATGCTTGACGATCCGAACGACCTAGACGGGCCATACGACCAGGACAGGCCCGACGACCCGGATGGGCCTGACAACCTACACGGGCCATATGACCCAGATGGACACGACGACACGAACGGGCCCAACGACCCAGACGGGCTCGACGTCCCGGACGGTCCCCACGACCCGGGCCCGTTCGTGTCGACGAGTCTGTCCGGGTCATAAGGCCTGTGTAGGTTGTCGGGCCCGTCCAGGTCTTTGGTTTTTTTGGCCCTGTGGACTTCTTTGATGGGGCTTTTTTTTCAGTGTGGGCTTTTTTAGCCCTCGCCCACATGGGCCAAGGCCAAGCCTTGTGGGCTGGGCCAAATTGACACCTCTATGGGTCGGTCTGACGACTCAGACGGGTCGAGCCTGACGACTC